>ENA-OPRX01000310-OPRX01000310.1-human-gut-metagenome-genome-assembly--contig:-NODE-310-length-34911-cov-10.291456_pt1 | contig 34911 bp, 30 predicted proteins | sample MGYA00241450_ERZ501892 | MGnify/ENA primary metagenome ERZ501892 (study PRJEB25962, sample SAMEA2042223) | human gut metagenome | biome: human gut; feature: human-associated habitat; material: faeces...
TCAAATAATCCCCTTGCCTTTCGTATTTGCCGCCCAGTTCCTCAAATAATGATTTTGCCATTGTCTGTTACCTCCACATTCTTTTTTATTTTGAATGTCCGCAAAATCCGTCCTACATCAGAAGGTCTCCAAGGCACATCCAGATGATGCAATGCAATCAGTCTGTCCTGCACATTCGTACCGGCTCCCATTTTGGCTGTGGAACCTAATAAAAAACGAACCTGTCCGCTTCTTACCTTTGCAAACAGCTCCGCTTTTCTAAGCTCTGTATTGGCATCATGGATAAATGCGATCTCCTGCTCCGGCACTCCCTTTTCCATGAGCTTATTTTTTATATCCTCATACACATTGAAAGTGCCATCGCCCTTCGGTGTGGAGAGGTCGCAGAAGATTAACTGTGCCGACTTCTGCTCTTTGGTGTTCTCCCATATCTCATAGGCTTTCTCCACACAGGTTGCCGCTTTGGAATTTTCCTCATCCGGAAGCATATCGTTGAGCAGCCTCTGGTCAAGTGCCAGCTTTCTTCCGTCATTTGTAATCTTTAGCATATTGTCCTCGTAAGGCTGCACCTGTCTGTCCCGGACTGCTTCAGCACGTTCCGCAAGAGAAGCCACCATTTCTTTCTGAAATTCACTCGGCTTTAATACCACATTTTCATACTCTGCTTCCGGCACAGGAAGTTTTAACATATCCGGTGTCTGAATGTCCGCACTCTCCTTGAAAAGTGCAATCAGCTCCGGAAGATTAAAAAACTTCGCAAATCTTGTCTTTGCCCGGTATCCGGTTCCCTCCGGTGCAAGTTCTATGGCGGTCTGTGTTTCCCCAAAAGAAGCCGCCCACGCATCGAAATGTCCCAGTCCCAGCTTCTGAAGCGTACCATACTGGAGATAACGCATATTCGTATAAAGCTCCGTCATGCTGTTGGAAATTGGCGTTCCGGTCGCAAAAGTTACACCCTTGCCGCCTGTGATTTCATCAAGATACTGGCACTTGGCAAACATATCGGAGGACTTCTGTGCTTCTGTCTGTGCGATGCCTGCCACATTCCTCATTTTCGTATAAAGGAACAGGTTCTTGTAATTGTGGCTCTCATCCACAAACAGCCTGTCTACACCCAACTGCTCAAAAGTCACGACATTATCCTTACGGCTCTGGTCATTTAACTTGTCAAGCCGCACCTGCAATGCTTTCCTCGATTTTTCCATCTGCTTAATGGTATAACGCTCCCCGTTGTCTCTTTTTGCCTGATCAATAGCAAGCTCAATCTCATCAATCTGTTTTTCGATTGTGGCTGCCTGTCTTTCCTGTGATAACGGGATTTTTTCAAACTGACTATGCCCGATAATAACGGCATCATAATCACCTGTTGCAATACGGGAACAAAATTTCTTACGGTTGGCGGGTTCAAAATCCTTTTTCGTTGCCGCAAGGATATTTGCTCCTGGATATAACCGTAAGAAATCACTTGCCCATTGTTCAGTCAGGTGGTTCGGCACCACGAATAATGACTTTTGGCATAGTCCCAGACGCTTGCTTTCCATTGCCGCCGCTGTCATTTCAAAGGTCTTTCCGGCACCAACGCAGTGTGCAAGCAGGGTATTATCCCCATACAGCACATGGGCAACCGCATTTTTCTGATGCGACTTTAATTCAATATCCGGTGTCATACCCGGAAATTTCAGATGTGAACCGTCATATTCTCTTGGTCTGGTGGAATTGAAAAGCTCATTATATTTTGCCACAAGTGTCTGCCTGCGCTCCGGATCACGGAATACCCAGTCCTTAAATGCTTCCCTTATCGCTTCCTGCTTCTGGCTTGCAATCATGGTTTCCTTTTTATTAAGAACTCTTTTTTCCTTTCCATCTTCCTCAATGGTATCATAAACTCTTGTGTCTTTCAGATTTAAGGAATCTTCCAGTATCTTATAGGCATTTACCCGGCTTGTACCATAGGTCATGTTGACAAGCGTATTTCCAAAATCAGCGTTTTTCCCTTTAATGTTCCACTCTCCGGTCACACCCGAAAACTGCACCCCAATCGTATCTCTGCGGAATAAATGCTCCGGTGTCTGGAACGTATCACGCATGAAATCATTGATATATTTTGGATCAATCCATGTGGCACCAATACGCACCTCAATCTCCGATGCGTCCAGCTCCCTCGGCTGTACCTGCGTAAGAGCCTGCACATTTGGAGCATATTCCGGATGATTTTCTGCATAGGTTGCTGCAATGGCAAGTTTCTCACGCACATTTCCGCTGAGATACTGGTCTGCTGTCTCCCAGACATCGGTAAGCGGGTTCTGGAAAATAACACCACGAAGCTCCTCAATCAGCGTATCCTTGTCCTTTTCAGTCAGCTCTGCCATATAATCAAGGTCGATTTTAGCTTTCTCTGCTAAAGATACTGCCAATGCTTCACTTGCAGTATCCACACTTGTGACCACCTCTGCCCTTTTAATGGTACGCTTCGTGAACATATCCGCTTTGCCCTTGAAATTGCCCTCATCATCAAGTTTTTCCAAAGAACACAACAGGCAATAACTGCTGTCCTGATTAAAGGCTCTCTTATTCGTCTGTGAATTGATCAGACCATATTTCTTAGAGAAATTATCATACAGGCTATTAAGTTCTGTCTGCTTTTCCTTAATTGTTACATCGGAGTATTCCTCAAGCTGCATATCAATCAGTTCCTGCGTACAGTTACGGATTGCCACCATTCCCTTGATACGTTCTTTTGCGGTGTCTGATACTTCCACCGGCTTCATGACAGAGTTTTCACGGTAATATACCTCATTATCGACTACGGTATAACTGAAATTCTTGACGGACGGATCAGCAGGAATACTCTGCCTGCTCATTTCATCCGCAAGCTCCTCATCCAGATCAATCGTATCAATCTGTCCTGTAATGTTTTGAAGTGCTTTCGCTAACTGCTCCTCAAATGGTCTGCCATCATCTGCCTTGCAGGTGCTTTCCATGCCATAAGGACCGGATACCATTTCCATCTTTCCTACGATCTGCTCCGGATGCTGTGCAAAGTAAGCGTTCATTGCAATGCCATCTGCATCCTCTCCCAGATGTACCCAGTCCGGCTCACGCTCTACCATGCGATCACGCTTCTGGAAAAATAAAATATCCGAAGTGACCTCGGTTCCTGCATTTGCCTTAAATGCGGTATTCGGAAGTCTGACTGCACCAAGCAGGTCTGCTCTTTGTGCAAGGTATCTTCTGACTTCCGGACTTGCCTTGTCCATGGTTCCCTTGCTTGTGATAAAAGCAACCACACCTCCGGGACGCACCTTATCCAACGTCTTTGCAAAGAAATAATCATGAATCAGGAAATTGTTTTTATCATACTGCTTGTCTGCCACCTTATACTGACCAAAAGGCACATTTCCGATTGCCACATCAAAGAAATCATTCGGATAATCAGTCTTTTCAAAGCCTTTGATCTGCACATCTGCCTGCGGATAAAGCTGCTTTGCAATGCGTCCGGTAATGCTGTCCAGCTCTACTCCGTAAAGCCTGCTCTCTTTCATGGAATCCGGCATCATACCGAAAAAGTTGCCGATACCCATGGAAGGCTCCAGTACATTTCCTTTGGAAAATCCCATTTTCTCCAATGTTTCGTACATCTGGCGGATAATGACCGGACTTGTATAATGGGCATTCAAGGTACTCTCCCTTGCCATGCGGTACTCCTCCGGTGATAGCAGTTCCTTTAACTGGTGATATTCTGCTGACCAGTTTGATTTGCTCTCGTCAAACGCATCGGCAAGACCACCCCAGCCGACATACTGGGATAAAATCTGCTGTTCCTGCGGTGTAGCATAACGGTTTTCGCCCTCGATCTGCTCCAACAGCCTGATTGCTGCAACATTTCTCTGGAATTTCTCTTTTGGAGAGCCTTCGCCCAAGCGATCATCACTGATATGAAAATTGACTGCGTTGCTTTTATCCGGTGTAGCCACAGATCTTTCCTGTACAGTCTTATTCTCCTCTGCCGAAGGTGTAAGCGGCTCCCATTCTCCGGTAAGCACCTGTGACAGCATTTCCTCTGTCTGTCGGTCTGCTTCACCATTCTCCAGACGCTCACGGGCAGACTGCGTATCTATACTGTCCAGTTCATCTTCGGTCTGTTCTGTAACAACATTCTGTTCCTTTTCATCAGAAAACTCCGCTTCTGCTTCCCTGCCACTTTCTGCAAGCTCATTGCCCCAGTCCATTGCTTCCTGCAAAGTCGAAAATGTCTCCAATGCCGGACGGGTGGTGTCTGCCGTATCATAAATAGCATATCCGTCCACTTCCTTATCAATCCAAAGAAATACTCCCTCTGATAAGGTGGCACTCCACTGTGTCGGATTTCCATATTCATCATCTGCATCATGTACCACATGCCACGCTAATTCCTGCACTTCATCCAGCTCTGCGATACCATCCGTCCCCTCAAAGCGTGAAAACACTTCTGCTTCGTGCCTGTCAATATCTTCCTCTGCAATGGCATTGATATAATCGTCCTCTACTTCGCTACGCTCCGGCTTATGGTCGTATTCAAAGGTTTTCCCATTGACCTGTGCATAATAAAAACTGCTGTCCTCTATGTTATTTCCAAGCAGGTATTTCTCTTTTTCACTGCCCCACTGATCAACCGGAATGCATTCATATCCATCAATCGTGACTGTTTCCTGTGCTTCCTTTTCTTTTTCCCGAAGCACATTGATATATCTTCTCGCCTGATTGGTAAATCCGTCCAATACCGCCGGATGTGAGCTTAGAATCAGATCATTATTCTGCCACTCATTTTCCGCAACAATGCCTTTTGCCCATTCCTTATTGTTCTGCGAAAACCGCCCATCATAATCAAAATGCGTGACGGTATTTGCAAGAACAAATTCCACACAGTCAATGCCATATTTATCTATGATTTCATCTGCGGTATTCCTCGGAAGCACAAAACCATTGAATTTCTCGGCAATCAAGGCTTCGATGTCCTTCTTACATTCAAGTCGCTGTCCATGCTCCAGACGGGAAAGCTCTCGCTGTCTTGCTTTCTCTGCCTGTTCTTCCTTGTATGCCTTGTAGTTTTCTTTCCCCTGTGGAGATAAATAATTATCCTCATGGATCAGCTCACGTAGCCTTTTCTCGACTACATTCCAGTTCAGAAGCACTTTTGCATACGGATTGCCATAACTGCCTTTCTCCAGACGGATACCTTTTCCATCATGTTCATTATGGGAATCATCATTACCCGGCAGTCCACCGGAACCGCCACCGATGCCATATTCATTTTTCAGAAAAGCAACCGTCTCCTTCTGATCATGCCCTTCCATGAAATACTCATAGATGCGGAAAGCTCCATGCTCATAGCCGCTTCCCCTGCCTAGTGCATAGTCAATCTCATCCTGTGTAATAAAATCTTCCTGTGCTACCTCCACCGCATCCGGCAATGGAAATTCCAGTCTCTCCCGGTCAAGGTCTGCTATCTCCGATAACAGATATTCCGGTGATTTCACATGCCGCCATTTTAATTCTGCTTCTCCAGAAGCAAGGCGGTTTGCCGCATCTTCCAAAATATTTTTAAGCTGTTCCCTGCCCTCATGGGTGGAAAGAAGCTCCATGAGTTTTGCTTCACTTTCCGGATAATTTCCTGCTTTTAAGCCAAGCTCCTCCGGCATTTCATCCATTCCATCCCGCAGAAAGAAATAGATCTGGTTGGCAACACGATTTCTCTCCTGTGTATCCACAAGAAATGCTTCACTGGTACTCATATATGTTCCATTTTCGATCATGGAACGGATATGGCTCTCCACATCTTCCCAATCCATCGTGACAATCGGTGTTTCCCTTGCCTGTGTTCCATAGCCGACACTCATACCATGCGCATCGAACCACACCGATACCGGATTTCCATTGATTTCAAAACCTTTTCCGGTCTGTCCGTACTCATTTTTCAGAAAATCCACCATCTGCTCGGCATTTCTGCCCTCTGTGTACTTTGCAAAAATACGCTTCCTGCTATGCTGTTTTCCTCCACCACTGCGAAGAATGGTTTCAAGCTCATTCTGTGGCAAAGAAAAAGCAGCGGGCATGGTATATTTCATACTTGCTTCCGCTGCTGCGACTGTTCCGACCTGTTCCTCAAAAGAAGGAAACAGGCTAAGTTGTGTAAAGGTGGGTTCCGGTGCTTCTCTCCGAAGCGGCGTATCTGTTACAGGCTGTATACCAGTTCGCTCAATACCACTTCCTCGGCTCGGCTCTGAATGTTGTTCATCTTCGCTACCCAGAGCATCTGATCGGCTTCCTTGAGCTGTTCTGTCACTCCCTCTGTTTCCGCCATCTGGCTTATCAGCTTCTCCATTCTCTCCTCTGCCTGCTTCTGGATCGTCAGCAGGTGTTCTTTCAATGTCCCTTTCAGAAGAAACGCTGAGTACACGCCCCTGTGGTTCTCCTTCAGATAAGTCTCCCTCATCATTCCGTACTTCGTTACCGTTCCCTCCGGCTGAATGTCCGCCTGCAATGTCGGGATCAGATAATCCCCGTTCTTCTCGTATGTCAGATTCATCGCTATTGCCCCTTTCTACGCTGTTTTGATTGTTGTCAATATATTCTTCATGTCCGCTCTCGCTTTCACACTTTAACGCATTGTAGTCTATTTCAGAAGTATTTGCAAGTCCTTTCTGCGTTAAATTTTGCAATTGTTCCTGTTCGTGGCTTCTGTTATATGCCCTTATGGTTCTTCCAATCTCTAAAAGTACCGGTTTTGCAAGCTCATTGGCTGCATCTCCAAGTACTGCAAGGGTGTCCATGGAATTAAATTCATGGATAAAATCAAAGGCAAACTCCGGCTTGTACTCCTCCATGTCAGCTCCGCAGGCTGATAATAAAGTAAACGAGATACTGTCTGCCAGTGTCTCCCTGAGACGGATGCCAATATTCTGTTCATCCAGTCCCTCTAAGAAACTGTCCTCGATCATGTACTGCAGATCCGGCAGCAATTCCTCATAATAATCTGCCGCAATCCTCTCAGCTATCTCCATAAGTCTTTCTTCAAACAGCTTCTTATCATCGGTAGCACCATAAGTCTGCTCCAGACGCTTAATTACATCTTCCTTATGTTCCTCATGTAATTCCCAGAGTTCCGGATACCGTCCGATTCTCCTTGCCGCATGGACATCTGAAACATCAAATACATATTTCAGACGCTTGCCATGTGCTTCGTCCTCGTCCAAAAGTGCAATCCCCTTCGCCCCTTTGTTTACCCAGCAATGCATCCGCTCATTCCACAGCTCTATGGAAGCACACGCTGTTGCATCCGGTCTTTGTGCGTAGATCAAAAGCTGTTCACGGAACGGATACTTATATAATCTCGCCGCTGTGGTAAGGTATCTCATCCATTCCTCACGATTTTTGACAACCTCAGCTGCTGTCTCTTTTGCCAGAGCCGATATAAAATCATATTTTCTCACACAGTTCTCCTTCCTGTCATAGATACGACAAAAAGGCAGCCACATACACTACATGACTGCCTTTCCCTTACTTCCCGTTACCTTCCTATTCTGTTGTCCCAAAGCTGAAAGTCTTACTCTCAGCCGCTTTCTTAGTCGTAAACCTTGCCTTAACTTCCGCAACCCTCCCCTCTAATGCTTGAAACATAGCATCTACCTGTTCCTGTGTATACTCGTAGGAACCTCGGTTCGCAAGATTTTCCAACCTGCCAATGGCATCCACCGCCTTATTCATGCGGTACTCGCCAATACGGATAAACTTCTCCGCCTTTGTCTCATTTTCCTTTGCTGCAGGCTCACCCTGCATTTCCTCTGTAGTCATTGTTACATTTGTTTCTTCCATGTGATTCTCCTCCATTTTTGATAAAAAAAGAGCGTACAGGTTTTCCCATACGCTCTGACGCTGTAGTGTTATTTAATTGTAGTTATTATATTGATACTATCCAGCAAATTTGAATTAGCAAAATTGTACAATATCTTTTCCGTAAAATCTATTGCTAATTGCTTTCATTCCCTATAATTTATCCTTTTATTTCTGCCGTTCAAACTTAACCGTATACCTATTAACAATATCGTCTTTTCTAAGCTTATATATACTCAATAATTCATTAATTTTGCTTATATCGCTAATACTTCCATTATGACAAAGAGCACTATAGAAATCACGAATATTCTTTCTAAAACACGTTAATTCTTCCTCGGTCATCACTCTCATATTTTCATCTGGAGATGCAACCACATCAACAAATTTAGATGGGTGAACAATTATTGGTGTACACTCATTTGGGTATACATAATTCTCCTTAAACCAATTAACCGATCCTGATAATTGATTGCAATAATCTTTCTTTATCGTTTGAGTAGTAGCCTCCGTTTTACATTCAATGACCAAATATTTGTTTGAGTCAATTGCCCACAAATTATCAGGTCCATACCCTCCAGTTTCCTTGTCAGGTCTTGAACATACAAAGCCAAGAACCACTCCTATTTGATTTAGTGCCTCCTCAAACTTTTCATATTCACTTCCTATACATAAATTTGATAGAACTCCGTCTATATATACTAACAGTTCATTTAACCCAAGTTTTCCAGCAAGTAGATTTGTGCTGATAGCTTGTGCCTGCGGAATTGTATTAATTGTTCTTTGATACTGTATGCCTGCAAGAGGTGACAGAATAGCTGCACTTAAATTTTTACCCACTTTTAGTATTTCTTGAGAAAGAGCTGAATCTATTTTATTTATATATTCAGCCTGAATCTGACATAAATATCCCTTAGTTTTTTTGTCATTCTCTTTATCTTTAACTATCTTAATAGCATTTGCAGCATCAAGCCATTGCATATTTATAGCTTTTTCAAAAGCTTTTCTCTGAGCAACTATCTTTTCATCTACCTTTGCCTCAGTTGAATACTTGACAGCAGCTAAATTTTCCTTGCAGGTTGTAACCCATTCTGCATTTTTTTCTAACGAATAATTTGCAAGTTCAAATATCTGATCAATTGTTGGCTTGGAACCTGTTTCACTAACTAATAAATCCCATAATTTCTTTGAAAGATCATATTGGCATCTCGTTGCTGCACTAAAATAATCTATTCCCTTATTTCTTGATAAAACATCTGAAAGCTCGTCACCCATAAGAACAACACAACATTCATCGTCATTAGAACGAACTCCACGTCCCATACCTTGTTCGATTCTTTGAACTTGCTCCCTCAATAATATAGTGCTCTGAGGAGCCACACTTTGAATATATCTATCCTTAATACTATTTAAAGGGGGAAGTCCATCAATAACCAGCATTCTACAAGCATCACCTGGCAAATCAATTCCATCATATCTATTAACAAAAATTATTTTTCCTACATGTTTACCGCTTTTTAATGCTTTAACTATTCCGTCTATATTATCCTTTGTAGCTGTTCGCATCCCCTGTTCATCCCAAAATTTTGCCCTAGAGAAAGAAGGTACGAGTATCACGACATTATACTTTTTAGCTGTTTCCTCAACTTTTTCCTTTATCTCAATTTCCGATATATCACTATTTACGTACTTGGGAAAAATAATTAATCTATCTCCCATATCATTAGCATTCTCCGGAGTAATAATGTTCTTCATATCTTCTGTATCTAATCCTAATGCAGAAACAAACACACTATCATCAGCTAAAGTTGCACTCATATATATGCGCCTACTTGCTTCTTCAAGACTAGATATCTTATCTAAATCAATTCCTTTAGGAGATATTTCAATTGCAGAAGCAGTAATTATACAATCACAGGTTTCCAAACAGCTCTCTATCAACGGTAATCCAAAGTATATTGAGGTATTATCACTATTATTATATTTCGTTAATATTCTATAAATGTTGTCTTGCTGTCTTTGCCATTCCCAATATGGTACAAGCATATTATTTCGACAATCTTTCATTTCAACAACATCAATGTAATTCTTTGGATTATAGTCTTTTAATGAAGAACTAAATAAAGCAATTAATTCCTTATAGGCATCCGTTTCAGCATCAATTTTTATCATAAATTGGTCAATTATTTTATCCATGCACGCATGTACATCATCAATAATAATGCTCCCTATAGGATAATTTCCGGCTTCTCTCATGCCGAAATAACTATGACCGTTTACAATAGTCTGAATAGAGGTAACAAGAATTGCTTTTGAATTTGAATAGTTATAATCATCTTTATCCACTGTTGCAGAAATTCCCAATCTCTTAGCTTCATCAATGACTTGCTTAACCAAATAATTATCAGGAACTACGTATATAGCAGGTCCCTTTTCTTCATTCAAACAACTCTGAAGCATAATCAACCCAACTACTGTTTTACCGCTACCAGTATTCATTTTTAAAATTACATTTTTCTCATTTCTTATATCAAACCACTTTTTCCACACTTCACTTTGAACATCTCTAGGATATCCATAACCTGGTGCTTTTGAAGGTAATGTCATAAAAATTTCTCTAGGCTCTATTGTTTTTGTTTTCGCACTAGAATTAAGTTTCGATAAAAGATTCATTATTCCATTCTCCTCTCTTTAATGCTATTACCTATACACTTGTGCAAAATATCAATAAAAAGTTCAAGCATAATGTCAGCTATAACTATTAAACCAACTTGCAGTAATACCCCTTTAGTCCTACCTACTAATATTCCTTACAAATTTATATTATAATTGTATCACAAACACGAACTCTTTTCTATCCTCGTTTCTTTTTCCTCGTTGGATACTCCGTCTTAAACTTATACTGGAATCCCTTGATTTTCTTGCCGTCTTTCGTGTAAAAAAATTCTTCAATGTTATCAGGAATTAGATACGCATCATAGCTGCCTTTCTTGCCTTTCAAACCTTTTACAAGTATCTTCTTTCCTCCTAAAAGGCTCTTTACCTGCGAATCAGAAAGTGTTACTCCAAGTGCCTTTCCGACATTCATACCGCATTTTCCGGTACAGTACGCTCCAAATTTCCCTTTTACTACATCAGCACCACATTTCGGGCATTTGCCTAGCACTTCTTGTCCACCCTTGCCTGTGCCAAACATGGCTTTATGTTCATCACTAACGCTGTGATAGGTCTTTACAAGATCAGTTACCATTGCTTCAATACCTGACATAAACTGTTCTGCAGCAACTTCTCCTTTGGATACAAGAGTAAGCTCATTCTCCCAGTCAGCGGTCAGTTTCAGAGATTTTACTACATCCGGAAGTATCGTGATCAGCTTCATTCCATCCTCTGTCGGAATCATCTGCTTTTTCTCACGCTTTACAAATCCGTCTTTTACCAGCTTTTCTATGATATCAGCTCTGGTGGCAGGTGTGCCAAGTCCTTTTCTCTCCACTTCATCGCCCATATCCTCTACTCCGGCTCGCTCCATGGTGGACAGCAGGCTGTCCTCGGAAAGATTTTGTCAAGGGTAGTTAAGAAAATTCTTCACTGTTTATGTCATGTAATATCAATCTGTTAATCTTATCCGTCATGGTTTCCTTGCTTGTTTTGCTGAAATGAATTGCCACGTTGTAGGTAGTTCTTCCGATTTTCTTTTTGATATGCGGACACTGTTCTTTGTCCGTTGTCTGCTTTTCTGTCTGTTCCATAAATCTCCTTTTCCCAACGAAAAAAGGTGCATGAAATCCTTCTGTTTTCCATGCACCTCACGCTGTATTTAAATTGCATTTTCGTGTTTCTTATCCCGGTTCTGCTCCCTTGCCTGCTCGTCCGCTCTCTGCTGTGCTTCCATTTCCCTGAGATTGCCTTTGAAAACGGAAAGCCTTGCAAGGTCGGTAGCAACCCTACTGCTATTTCTCTGTATCTGCTCCTGCTGTGCCAACACCTCCGCTAACTGCTTATCAATATATGGCTTTGATATTTTCATATTTTCTGGCATGACTGCCTTTACCCTGTCACGATATATCGCATAGTTTTCAAGCTCTGTTTCATGCTTTTTCTTAAAGGAATTTTTCCTCAATCCGCTTAATGCCTGGTACTCTTTCATGACTGGCTGGTACTGCTTGTAATCGTCATAATCAGATACCGCCTGCGTCCACTTCTCATAACGCACACTTAGCTCTGAAAGTTCTGCCCTGCAATTCTCCAACACCTCCGTCTGCTTTTCCTCAAACACCCTCACATCTTCCCATGTTTCAAGATGGTTTGTGTCAAGCAGCTTTGCAAGCTGTTCCACATTACCCAGAAGCCGCTTGTCTTTAAATCTCTGTACATAAGGAAAAATCGGTCTTACCACCATTTCTGTCCTTTGTTTCTGCAACATCTCCAATGCGGTCTGAACCTCTGGCTTTTGTTCTGGTACGGAAGCATTGATTGATGGATTGATAGATTGAATACCATCCTTTTCTGTCCGGTTTTTTCTCTCAAAAACAAATCTGAAAACTCCCTTTTTCAGTTCCTCTTTGAGTTCAGAGATAAATCCACAAATCTTCATTATCATGGCATTATATTTCTCGATTGCACGATTGATATTGCCCCTTTCTGTCCGAATGCCTTTTCGTTCCAATGCACTTGCTCTTTCCCCTAAATGAATGGTCGGAATAAGAGGTATTCCTCTGTCCTTATAGGAACGTGGATCAACACGCTCGGCTATGCCTGCTTTTTCATTGGTGGCATTGATAACCTCAGCAATGGCATTTCTCCATTCCTTTGCCTTGCCTTTCTCATTCCAGTCAATCACATTTACTTTCCGGCTTTTATAGCCTTTTCCGCTGGCATTGGGTATCTGGTTACCGTCTGCGTCAAGGACATATTCTTTTCTTGATTTTGCTCCCCATGTACCATCCTCATTGAGAGGTCTGAGGGTAAGAAGGATATGGATATGCAGATTAGGCTGTCCTTTATCGTTGTACGAACGATGAATACCATAATCTGCACACATTCCCTTATCTACAAACTGCTCTTTGATAAAACGCTCCATGACCTGCCTTGCGGTGGCTTCGTCCCACTCATTGGGCAGGGAATATTTCAGGCTCCTTGCAAGCTGGGCATTCTTCGCTTTCTCGTTCTTTTCTACAGAGTTCCATAATACTGCCCTGTCTGCAAATTCCGGTGGTGCGTGTTCCGGCAGAAGCACACCTGCACCGACTAAATCCTCTTTGGCAGTTCTGTTATAGGTCATGCCATAATAATCACTGTAAAGGGATGTCCTGCTGATATAGGCTGACTGCTCAACCGCCGACTGTCCTTTGCTCCGCTGGACTATGGATGCCCTGCTGCTAATTGTTCCGTTCTTCACTGTCCTCTCCTTTCCCACAACGTAGCGGGTTGCATCGGCAGACTTTGTGGGCAGATGAAAGCACGTCTTTTTGTGATTTCATCTGAACGCAAAGTTCACTAGGGTAGGCGGTTCTTTTTACCGCCGAAGGGAGTGTAGCTCCCTTATAACAAAAGGCTTGCCTTTTGTTCAACAAGGTGCCTGCACCTTGTTATCGGATACGAAGTAGCCGACTGCCCTCTGCAAGAGCCTTCGGAGAACGCACAGCACCGCCCCAAAGGGTGGTGTATCTGTGCGCCCTCAACAAAGTTGAGGGAATTGGCTACAACGCTGCACATTCCCTATTCTTCTTCGTTTTCGTCCTCGTCTGCTTCCTCATTTATCGCCGTATCCGGCATTTTTTCCTCCGCCCTTGCAAGCTCCCGTTCAATCTGCTCCATGCAGTTCTTGACCTCTCTTGTGGCAAATGCCACCTGCATAATCCGTCTGGTCTGCTCCTCGCTGTATCTCCTCGGCTCATTAAGGAATGTTTCAAAGTTTGCACCCACCACAATCTTTCTGTGGTTATCTGCTTTCCTCTGCTCCATCTTTGCCTTTTTCATCAGCATATCCAGCTTGTTCTTTTCCTGCTCCATGCGTTTCCGCTGTGCTTCGATTTTATTTTCTAAATTCATCTTTCATTACCTCTGCTTTTTTATATTTTTTGTCGGTAAAACAGAAAAGCGGTGCTTCCGTTTTATTGGATAACACCGCCTAAATGACTGCCCGTATTCGTTTTGATTTCTGCAATGTACTCCTGTCTCCTTTCTGCCCCTGTCGCTGTAAATAAAAAGAGCAACTAAGATTTTTATTTCTTAATTGCTCCATACTTGTATTACTTTACTAAATTTTTGTTAAAACGATAGCCAACTCCCCAGACCGTTTGAATGTAAATTGGCTTGCTAGGATTGTCCTCTATCTTTTCCCTTATGTTGCGGATATGGCTCATGACAATGTTATAATCGCCGAAATATGGTTCTTTCCATACAGTATCATATATCTGCTCTTTGCTAAATACTACTCCGGCATTTTGAGCTAACAACAATAGAATTTCAAACTCAGTATATGTCAGTTCAATCTCATTTTCCTCACGAACCACGTTCCGCTTATACTTATCAATACAAAGTCCTTCAAATTGAAGTATACCTCTATCTTCATATTCCAAAATCTCTGTTCTATTACCTATACACGACAAAATACGGGTAAGAATATCCTCTTCATTCTCCTCAAAAGTTAATAATAAAACTTTCACATTTTTATATCTCTCCTACCAACTATGCATCATAATTCGTTGATTGTTGCCGTAATTGCCATATTGCGAATACGTTTTGCTGGAGCATATATTGCCACAATACATGAGAAAACAACCAGTAAAAGTACAATTGCAATGGTAGCAAAAGGAATATTCCATGAACCACCAAAATGAGTAATAACAATCTTTGCATAAATCAGATAGTGAAGTAGCAGCCCAAGTATAATTCCGGCAGCGGTGCCACAGATAGCATATGTGACTGCTTCAGCAGTTATCATCTTCGCAACCTGTCCGCTTCCCATACCAACAGCACGCATAGCTCCATATTGCTTTATCCTTGCAGATACCCCCATGGAAATACTGTTTGTAATATTCAGCACCGTAATCAGAGAAATGATTGCCAGAAAGCCATATGATGCAATTCGGAATACCCAATAAGAACCGTTGATGTCACTATTTTCTTCCCGGTTATCTACAAATAAACAATCGCCCACCAAATCACGAATTTTACTTACTGCCGCCTCCGATACATCTTTTTTCAATACTACGCTTATCATAGCAAATCTGCACTCTCCCGTCAGACGCATAAAGGTTTTTTCCGAGCAGACCACGGTCGGTGCACCGCTGACACTTCCTACACCCTCGGATGTAACGCAGACAATCTCAAGTTCCTGGTTTCCAATCTTAATTTTATCCCCGACACCCAAACGGTAATCTTGATTATACACTGCCATCGCATAATTTCCATCTTCATAAACTCTTGATATATCACCGCTGATTACTGACTTCTTGAATGTATCAAGCAGAGTCTTATCATGGGAAAACAAATCAATTTCTGTCTCATTGCCATTAACCTCTACAGAAAATGCTGTGCGTGTCATCATACCAAAAGCCGATTCTACGCCCTCTATTTCAGCAATTTTGTCCGGAAGATTACCATCCAAAGAATTCGTGTCATCTTGGCTTGCAATTGTAATATCCGGCGTGAATTTGCTGGTCACTGATGGGAGAAGCTTATGCACAAAATCAAGGCAGGCAGAAAATGCCAAAAACAGCACGATCATAAGTGCGAAGGATCCTGTCATAAGGAATAGATTTTTCTTCGTACCAGTTGCATGATGGATGCCCAGAGATGTTTCAACTTTTAAAAATCTTGTTTTAGCTGCATGATTAACATTTTTAGACATATCTGCATTGCCGGATACCGCCGCAACTGGAGAAACCATAGCCGCTTGCTTTGCCGGAGAATGGGCTGCAATAAATACAGTAATGACACCAACTAAAGCACCGCAAAGAATACCGTTTATACTTACTGCAAAAAGTGGCATATCAACCCATTCACCTTTCACAAAAAACCTTAAGATTGCACATAATATCCAACAGGTCACTGTCCCCAATGCACAGCCTATCGGGATTGCCGTTTTACACCAGTTTAGTGCTTCAAGCCTGACAAAACGGATTATCTGCTGCTTGCTTGCACCAATACAACGCATCATACCGAAAAACTTTGTCCGTTGTGCCACATTGCTATTCATACAGCTTGAAATCATAAATACACCTGCAATCAATATAATAACAAAACAAGCCGCTGCCAATGGATAAAGTTCATTTACACTTTCGTTACTGCTGGCTCCCAACATTCCTAAAACAGCTGTATTCTCCTTTACATTTTCTGCAGTCAGATTATATTGTTGCATCATATCTGCAATCGTTTTCTTCAGACCGTTTTCATTTTGGAAACGAATATAGAATTGAGACTCAGACTCTACACCATTAAGCCTACGAATTTCGTCAAAAGTCTTCCGATTCATAAACACACAGCATCCACCAATAATATCGTTAAACTCTGTATCATCCTCGTAAAATCCGGAAATAGTATATTTAACGTCTCCCACAGGAGTATCTAAAGTAATTTCATCTCCAATCTTAACACTAAAAAGTTCTTTTGCATCAGCACTAAGAGCAACTTCATTTTCATTCTGCGGATACACTCCCTCTGTCGGATACTTCATAATATCTGTAATGTAGCTTTCCTCAATGCCATATAAAACTGCATTTTTACCATCTATGTAATAATTCTGTTCTGCATCGGTATTTAGCTCATCGTACCAAGAAGAAACTGCAACATTAGAGTTCTTTCTAATCTGTTCTGCTTCATCCTTCGAAACATTTTGTAAAGCAATATGCCAGTCCCCATGATTATGACGCATTGCTGTTGTTTCTGCATCCGTCCACATCTCAGCCATAGAGAAGATAGATGTTACGAGAAACACCGCAAGAATAATACAAATTCGTGTCATTCGACTCTGACGTTTATGCACTTTTGCAGAGATGGGCACAAGACTTAAATAACTTCTCATTCCCTACCCCTCCCAAAATCAGTCAATACACCATCCGATACCTGCAATACACGATCTGCAGTCTGTGCGATGCTACGATTGTGAGTAATCATAATGATAGTCTGTTCGTATTTTTTCGATGCCTCTTTCAGCAATGCAATGACCTCACTACTGTTCTGTGTGTCCAGATTTCCTGTCGGCTCATCAGCGAGTATGAGTGACGGTCTGGTAATAAGTGCTCGTCCAATCGCTACTCTCTGCTGTTGACCACCGGATAACTGGCTCGGCAAGTGATTTCTGCGCTCCTGCAAATTCAGAACAGTAAGCAGTTCTTCCAGATACTTCTTGTCGGGTTTCTGATAATCAAGAAGTACCGGAAAAATAATATTCTGCTCTACAGTAAGCTCCGGAACAAGATTGAACGCCTGAAAGATAAAGCCAATATTTCTGCGCCGGAACACAGTAAGTTTTCGATCATTCATGGAGAAAATATCCTTTCCATCAATCATTACCTTGCCCGACGTTGGCGTGTCCAGAGCACCAATCATGTTTAGGAGTGTACTTTTTCCAGAACCAGACTCCCCGACAATCGCTACATACTCACCTTTTGGAACGGAAAAACTGACATTTTTCAATGCCTTCACAGCGGTCTCTCCGCTGCCATAGGTCTTACAAATATTATTGACCTCTAATAAGTTCATAGTGCAAACACCTCTTTCTCAATGATTTTAATATTAGGCAGGTTGACTTTGCCCCTGTCCTATGTCTGAAAGAATAGCACATGAATATTACTGCAAGGCTACAGTCAGCCTACAATTTTGTAGGAATCAGAAAATTCATTGTGAAAGTCGTCCCTCTGCCCAATTCGCTGTCAACCTCAATGGAGCCGCTATGTGCTTCAACGATTGCTTTTGCCAAAGGTAAACCAAGTCCAATTCCTTGCTTATCCTTTGAAAAGCGGCTACGATAAAACCGCTTGAAAATATGGTGTAAATCCTCTGGGTGAATCCCGCAGCCGTTATCTTTTACAACGATTTGAACGGCATTGGATAAAGCTTTCCATTCAATGCGAACTGTATCTCCATTGGCTGTATGGTCGAGCGCATTTTTTACAATATTATCTATGGCTTCGATCAGCCAGTCACGGTCACAAAGGAGTGAAATATCCTCTGATTCAGACAAAAGGATTTCCTTCTGTTCCTGTCTAGCCCTATATGCAAAATGTTGTTCAACATCCTGCATCATATCAGCTACGCTCTCCATACTTTTCTCAATCACAATGGAGCCAGCATCCAGCTTTGTAATCTTTAAAAGACTTTGAACCAATGTTTCAATACGATCAAGTTCCTGTTCTGATAGTGTGGCAAATTCTTTTATATTTGGCAGTTTCTCCGCTTCATCCTGCAACAAACCATTATATATATTCAGTGCTGCCAACGGTGTTTTCAATTGATGCGATATATCAGATATGGTATTTTTCAAAAATTGCTTTTCCCTTGCTTCATTCGCTGCATGGGCATTTAACACCGCAGCTAGTGAATTTACCGAATGGAATAATCTATATAATTCGCCCTCATCATCACATTCAATACGGGCATTTGCATTTCCTCCAAGATAAGAATTAATCTGTGACACTGCATCCTCCAACATTTTGTTTTGTCTGCGAAAATACAAAAAACAGACCATCAAAATTGCAAACGTTGTCAATAAAGAAAGAAACAATAACCAAAAAGAAAATTTCTCATACAGCACCCAAATCAATACTTCTGTAAGAACAAGGAAATTTACAAGAACGACCATTATTGCAAGGAAAAAATGTTTTATGTCTTTATTTACAAATATTTTCATAGAATACCTCAACCCAAAACATTCCACTTATAACCCATACGTCGTACCGTTAATAACATTTGCGGTTCACTCGGATTATCTTCAATCTTCATTCTCAATCTGCGCATATATACAGTAAGCGTACTGCTGTCAATATAGTTACCCTCACAATCCCACAGCTTATCCAGTATCTGTTCCTTTGTAAGTACAACATTGGGATTTTTCATGAACAAACAAAGCAGCTTATATTCTGCGGCAGTCAAATCAATCAACTTCTCATTTTTGAATACTTGTCCTTGCAGCATAAGCACCTTAATTCCATTTGATTGCAGTTCTGTATCAGTTGAATTAAAGCCCTTTGCTCTCCGAAGCAAAGCATTTATCCTTGACACCAAAACTCCCAACTTAAATGGTTTTGTGATGTAATCATCACCGCCAATATCCAGCCCCATAATAATATTCATTTCCTCGTCAGAAGCAGTCAAAAAGATAATCGGCACTTTTGAAACTTGCCTAACTTTTTTGCAAAATTCATAACCTGTACCATCGGGCAAAGATACATCCAAAACCAGTAAATCATACTTGCCCTCACCCCATAACTCATTTGCTTCTTTTAATGTTCTGACAACAGCTAATTCAAATCCCTGCTTTCTAAAAGCAAAGGAAAGCCCATTAATCAAACTTAAATCATCTTCAAGCAGTAATATTTTACTCATGTTTATTTTCCTTTCTTCTACCATCCTTAGGTTTTTGTGCTGATTTGGGTATCAGCCAAACCGTTCCCATCTTTACAGCGCCGGGAATACGTCCGGCAGAGCAATAATAATTTATCCAACGAGGTGTTACACCCCATTTTTCACTAGCTTCTTTTAATGTCATATAATCCATATCTATCCCTCCGAATGTTATTATAATTCGCTTTCTCGAACAAAACAAGATTATACTCTACTATGCTGATATATCACTCAAGGATTTCCAAAACCAACGTATCAAACTTCTACCCATTTCCTCCGCTTAGAGTAATATTTCCCACACCACACAATCCTGCACCGGAAGCTCTGCTTACATTCATACACACACTTCTTGCACTGATCATTATATTGTATCCTGTTCTTATCATTCAAAAAGAACACCCACAACCGTTTTTCTTTTTTGCCCATCCTCGCCACTGCGATACCCTCCTGCAAAATGTTCAAATTATGTAGCCTTTTTTCGTTTTTTATGCCCTTTAAGCGTATCAAAAGATATGCAAGGCATATTTCCCTGTCACTTCATCAGGAACGCCTTAAATCGTCAATTTCCTGTCAGGAAAGGCAATCAGTGTTCAAACCGATTGCCCCCTCAGATGTTGTGACACTTTCTTATTCCGTCTGTATCTGCCGGAATGCTGCTTCAAAATGTGCTAAAGCCTTATCCCTTTCTGTCTGCTGTTCCTTTGTCAATGACCGTTCATAATCTTCAAATTCTTCTGTCCCGTTGACCTTTGCCTTATCCACAATCCAGCAGAATTTCCATTTATCCAACAAGTGATGATACAAGTCCTCTACATTGTCGTAGTTGGAATTATTCTCAAAATATCCATCCATGTAATACTCCAGTACAATAAAGCCGAACCTAACATCATATACCACACACATATCTCCCAATTCATCCATCATACTGCGGAACAGTTCCACAACCTTTGTACACTTTCTGATTTCTTTCTGTTTCATAAGCTCTCTATCCTCCATACCCTTAACCGTTTACTGTGACTTCCTTTGATTTCTGTTCTTCCCCTGCGATACGCTTTCTCCGCTTTTCCATGTATCTGCGGTTATATTCTGCTTTTTTTGCCCTGCGTGCTTTCAGCTTTTCATGCTCTGCAATTTCTTCCGCAGTCGGTTCTTTTACAGGCAGTTCAAACTTCCCGATAAAGTTCAGGTAAATCTCCACTTCCTGTACCCTTTCTCCGCTGGAATAATCCGCTTCATGGACAAGTATCTTTTCCACAAATTCATTCAGCATGGGGGTAGTTAATTCACTGAAATCCGTATAGCGTTTCACAAGTTCTATAAATTTGTCTGCCCGGACTGTATCACTCTCATATTTTTCAATCTCGGCTTTGGCATTTTCCATAGATATTTCAATGGTGTCCTGTTCATTTTCAAACTCGCTGAGCATAAATTCAAAACGCTTGTCAGACAGCTTTCCGCTGATATTATCCTCATACAGTTTCTTCATCAGCATATTCAGCTCGTTTACACGCTTGGTATCCTGTGCAATTTTTCGCTTTAAAGACCTTATGCTCTCTTTCTGCTTGTCTCTCGAAGAGGAATATATCCTGTTGATAAATTCCTCCTCATTGGTAATCACATAATCACTGACCGCTTTGATGGTTTCCAGCACCAGCTTTCTTACAACCTCTGTCCTGATATAATGCTGGCTGCACTGTTTGTCATAACTCTGTCTGCTTAAGTTATAGGTGGAGCAGTTATACTCATCACGATCCGGTCTGCGTTTTCCGTTTAATTCCCCTTTCCAATTTCTTGCCCTTCCTGCTCCGCCACGATGGTTGTACATTTTCGCACCGCAATCAGCACAATACAAAAGCCCCGTAAACGGATTGGCTTCGCCGACTGTATCCGTCCTGCGGACGGTCTTTCTCAGTTCCTGCACCTTATTCCACATTTCTTCAGAAACGATTGCTTCCTGTGTATTCTTGAAAATAACCCAGTCCTCTTTTGGTGTCTTTTTTGCCCTCTTATCCTTGTAGGACTCTTTATAAGAGCGGAAATTTACGGTATGCCCCATATACTCCGGCTTGGAAAGAATATCCCTCACCGTTGCCCCACGCCACACATAAGGGGTTGCAGTATTATTGTTGGAACGACAGGTTCCAAGTCCCCGCTTGGCAAGATAATAGGATGGACGCTCGATTTGTTCCTCCGACAGTATCCTTGCAATCTCATAGGGTCCTTTCCCCTCCAGAGACATCCGGTATATCCTGCGCACCACCTCGGCAGCTTCTTCGTCAATTACCCACTGGTTTTTATCTTCCTCACTTTTCCGGTAACCGTAAATGGCATTATTGGTGGTGTGTTTTCCCTCCATTCCCCTTGCACGAAGCACCGTAGTCACTTTCCGGCTGGAGTCACGAATGTACCACTCATTCATGATGTTTAGAAACGGGGCGAACTCACTGCTCTCCCTTTTCTGATTATCAACTCCGTTTGCAATCGCAATAAAGTGGACTTCCTTTTCCTTGAACATGACCTCCGTATAAAAGCCCACCTGCAGATAGTCACGCCCTATCCGGCTCATATCCTTTACAATAACTGTGCCAATGCTTCCGTCCTCAATTCCTGCTATCATTCTTTTCCAGTCCGGTCTGTCAAATGAACCGCCGGAATAACCGTCATCTGTGAAATGCTCTATGTTAGTATAGCCATTCTGTTTTGCATAATCCTCAAGCATCTTCTTCTGGTTGACGATACTGTTACTGTCCCCTACCATTTCATCATCACGAGAAAGTCTTTCGTAGAGGGCAGTAATCTTTTCATTTTCTGCTTTTTTTGTTCTCATTTTTTGTCCTTTCTTGTGCTTTTTTCTTAACTACCCTTTACAATATAAGTCCTCCGTAAAGTGTTTTGGGGGATTTGTGTAATGCTCACTGATCTTCGTCTGTACCCCGTCAAAGGTCTGCCCCTCGGAAAGCTCCGGCAGTTTCTTATCCTCCTGCTCTTTATCCTCCGTTGTCTTAAAAGAACGCTTAAAGGCATCCTCAAAATCTTTCCACCCGTTTTTTAAGACCGACTTGCCGGAAGTGGCAAAGGTGTATCCCCCACAGGAAAGCTCTGCCTTTACCGTTTCATAAAGATGTTTCTCCCCCGTAGCACACATCAGTCTGTTGGCCACAAGGGATAAAATCTTTCGCTCCGTTTCCGGCAGGGCTGCAAGGTCAGCTTTGGCAATCTCCATTGTCGGTATAATCGCATGGTGGTCTGTGACCTTTTTGCTGTTTAACACCCTCTGAATATCCGGATTAAACATCATATTTTCCTCAAACAGAATGGAACTGAAAATTGCTTCGATTACATTTCCGGCTGTCTGCTCCATATCGTCAGACAAATACTGGCTATCCGTTCTCGGATAGGTACACAACTTCTTTTCATAAAGACTCTGAGTGTACTCCAAAGTCTGCTTTGCTGTAAAACCGAATAAGCGGTTGGCATCTCTCTGGAGCGTGGTAAGGTCATAGAGCTTGGGCGGTGCCACCGTCTTTTCTTCCTTTGCCACCGACGTAACAAGAGCCTGTCCGTTCAGACACGCTCCTGCAATCTTTTCAGTGATATTGTCAATATTGGTTTACACTTTTTTCTCAAGGATGTTCGACCTATGCTGCCTCCTGTAATGAATCGTAGTATTGTTGACGCTTAATCATCGGAGGTAAGCCACCATTAGCAGAGCAGATTCTTCGGTTATTCCAATAGCTGATGAAATATCTCCAGATGAGTGTTTTTAACTGTTCTACTGTCATTGAAGTGGTATCATAACGTCCATAAAGTAATTCTTCTTTGAATCTTGCCCACATGCTTTCGCATCTGGCATTGTCGTGGCATCTGCCGCCAGCACTGTTCATGCTTTGGAGAATGCCATATTTGCTGATTGCTTTACGATATAACTCACTTGTGTACTGTGTTCCTCTGATACAGCATCAGGATATACTTCCAAAGTTGATGCTGTATCATAAAAGTAAGGGGCGGCAGCACTTTAGGCTGTCGCTCCTTGACTGCCTAACTGCAAAACCGGGCGGGGCTGTCAACGGCGGCTCTGCAAGAGCCGTTCATCTTGCCGTTGACTGGCTCGACTGGGTTTGCTGTTCTTTAAGTGTTGTCTGTAAGTCGTTTGTAAAAATATCATCTCCGGCGCACAATCATTTTCTACCAAAGTAGCGGCATATAAAATTTCATTGTCCTGCCTTTCAAAAATAAGAAGTTTCCATTTTTTTGACTGCAAATTCCGAGGCTGTCTCTTGTACAATTTCTAGTACATTGACATCTTCTGCTATATTTCCTTGACGGGGTTCCAGCTCATTGTTAGTTACCACTTCTGCCTTGCCAGCGTCCGATGCACCATAAGAGAAATTTACTATGGTAGCATTGCTGTATTTTTCAAAAGCTGCATAGTATTCTTCTTCTGTAATTACATCTGTTTCCTCTCCTTTTTTCATGGTATAAGCAGCATTTCCACTTTCGTCAAATTGCTCATAAATCCCCTCTGCCAGTCTGAGCGAACCGGATTTTTCAATTTCAAAACGCTGCATATCGTGACCGGAAGCAGCATAAATACCTGTTTCATCATAGGCGATAGGATATGCTGTTCCCATACTTTCTATTGTTCCTATGTTTTTAACTTCTTTATCTATCAAATAATATACATCACAATTAAGTGCTGCCTGATTTCCCAAACCGTCATTATATACTTGTGAGGTAACAAGTAAAACAGGTAAAGAAGCATTTGTATCAATAATTGCAAAAAGCTCATTATCTTCCAATCCTCCGACGGTTTCTCCATAAATAGCAGCGTTTTCACTACCTTTTTCTCCACATGCACATAAAGAAAAGATTAACACACATAAAGCCATATATGAAATAAACTTCTTTGCCTTATACATATTTTCAGTCTCCTTTTTTTCTTCTTTCAATGGTATAACTTATGAACAATATCACTCCGATTGCTGCCGCAATAATAGACGGTATCATTAACCGCATATAATCAATAGGGGCATTTTCGTATTGTCCTGTAACGATATATCGGTATAGCATATACTGGGTACTAAGTGTTGTGCTTTGTAGCGCAATTACATAGGCGAAATTTAATATGCTAACCATAATAAAAATCAGACCACTAATTAGCAACAGCGTCATTTTTCTGTTATGAAGATTTATTTTCATCAAATCTTCTAAAGTTATTTGCTCATCAGTTTTGTTTGCCACACCTGCTTCTCCTTCCTTTAGCAAATCATCTAATGACACATGAAAAATTCTGCTTATTTTAACGATACTTTCTAAATCAGGGGAAGTGCTATCTGACTCCCATTTGGAAATAGTCTGTCTGGATACGTTAAGTTTTTCTGCTAATTGTTCTTGTGTCATTCCCGAAAGTTTCCTTAATTGGTTGATTTTATTTCCAATTTCCATTTTGTGTCCTCCTTTAAGAGCAATTTTAAATAAAATAAACAATTTTTTCTATCAACATTGCTTTACATTTGCGCTCAAAATAATAACATTTATGAAATTGCTTGTTTTTCTGCACTTTAAGTGTTCATATAAAGGCATTTAAAATTTTTACAAGTCCTTTAAGAGATTGGCTCTCTTTAAGAGATTGGCTCTCTTTATAAGTAGCTTGGACTGGGGCATAAAGGGCATACATTTTTGACAGTTCCTTTAATCGGCTTAGTTTCTGCCCCTTTGATAAATGTACCGTTTCAAGCTGTCGGTATTTCTGTTCCCTGTCGGCTGTAAACTTGGCAAGGTTCTCAAAGCTGTCTATCTTTCTTGAAACAATGAATTTCTCCGCATTGTCGGCTGACTGTAAGGCTGTTCTGTCGGATATTTTTCTTAGATATTTTCCGCTGACAATCGGCAAGTCCAATCTGCCCTTCCGTTTCGCCACTTTTGCAATCATTTCCATGACTTCATTCTTCACATTGACTGCAACCTCTTTCAGACCAGAATACTGTATGCTCCGTACTTTCTGCTTGGCAAGTTCAAGCATTTCTTTTGCCTGTTCCAACAGCACGTTGCCCCTGATGATTTCCCGATTAATGTTTCCCCTCTCGGTCTGTATGCCCTTGCGTTCTAAAGCATTTGCAACCGCACCGATATGGATTGTCGGTTCTTTATCAATTCCCTGCTCCTTAAAGGAGCGGTGTTCCCAATGCACCGCAATTCCCAACTGCTCATTGGTGGCATTGATTGTTTCAGCTAAATCCCTGCGCCACATCATTGCATTTTCCCTGCTGTTCCAGTCGGTACTTTCTACGGTTTGACATTTCCACTGTTTACGGTTACGCTTATCCACTTTCTGTTTTCCTGTCTTTTTATCAATGAGAGGAATACGCTCCCCATTTTCGTCAAGGACATAGACCTTTTTGGTTTTTGCTCCCCACTCCCCGTTTTCCGTAAGAGGACGCATGGTAAGCAGCACATGAATATGAAGATTGCGTTGCCCTTTGTCGTTCTCGCTGTCATGGATTGCCCAATCTGCACACATTCCCTTATCAACAAAATTTCTCTGCACATAATCCCTCACGACTTCCTCCGCAAGCTCATAACTCCACTCATTGGGAAGTGACGCTTTTAACATTCTTGCAAGCTGTGATTTCTGCCCTTTCTCCGACAGTTCCACAGCATTCCACAAGGTAGCTCTGTCTGCATATTCTCTCGGTGCATTTTGTGGCAGACTGATTTCGCTGTGTACTAAATCCTCATGGTATTTTGGTCGATAAGTCTGTCCGTCATATTCACTTACAAGAATGCTCCTGCTGATGTAGGAAGCCTTTTCCACTGCCGACTGCCCTTTGCTCCGTTTAACTATGGAAAAACGTGTGCTTGCCTGTTTCGTGATATTAGCCATACGAAGCACCTACGTTCTGCCAACGGGGTAGTGGGATGCACTCATAAACTTTGTGGGCAGATAAAAGCCGCACTTTGGCTTTTGTCTGAACGCAAAGTACACAAAAGGGTAGGTGCGTTCTTTGCACCGCAGGGGAAGTGTAGCGTCCCCTGTTGGCTGTCGCAAGACAGACAATGCTCTCCGCAGGAGTCCCCGAAGGGCGCACATACCACCTCTGGTGGTATATCTGTGCGCACCCCGTAAACGGGGTGAATAAGTTACCTCGGCTTTTCAGCTTCTTTGCTCCTGTCATTCAGTATCGCCCTCGCTTTCATTTTCGGCATTGAAAATTGTGCTTTGTGTTGAAGTACTTTCCCTGCTTTCTGACTTGATTTTAGCGATAATCTGCTGACACTCCCTTGTCTGCAATGCAACTGATAAAATACGGTTTAACTCGTCCTCGTCATATTGGTAGCAGCCGGGAAAATACTTCATGATAATACCGCCCATGATGTACTTGTGGTGGTTCTCCGCTTTCCGCTTTTTCTCGTTCTGCTTCTTCTTTTCGTTGGCTACTCGCTGTTTTGCCTGTTCCAATGCTTGTAATGCTTTTTCTAAATTTCTGCTTGCTTCATTCTTGCTTTCAATCATTTCTGATACCTCATTCTTTCTGTGATGTGTTAATAGTTCTTGAAAATAAAAATGGTGACAGGTTGTCCGTTAGGATAACTGCCACCATAGGTAAGCAATATTAATTTTTATAAATAGACATATCATTCAACTAAAGAATGATAAAAATTCATTTCTTCCTCGGAAACTTCATAATAGAAAACCAAAAATTCCTCTGGAACAGAAAAACCTTTTATGCTTTCTCCCGACACTGTCATTTTGATAATATTTTTATCCTCATATAATGTAATGGTAGTGTTTTCTACCAATTCTTCTCCACCAAAGCGTGCAACAGGATACTTGTATGAAATCATATAGTATTGCTCTTTTGCTCCCTCTAAGTCTTTTTCCAATTTATGTTGGTGTTCTTCTGTGTCCGAATCATCATAAAGCGAACATTGGTTATATTGATACAACTGTTCTTCATCACTTATTGTTTTTATAAGTTCATTATTCTCCGCTGAATATATTTTAATTTCAGCTAAGTTATCTAAATCCTCTACAGTATATTTTCCTCCCTGTTGTGCGGAACATCCTGCACAAATAAACAGTCCAACCATAAGTAGAATACCGATTTTCATATAGCTTTTCTTATTCATCTTTCCCCCTGCTTTCTATAAGTAATTTACACGTTGTGACCAATAAGCAACAAAACAGAATTATGATGGGTGCATATGGACTCCATACGTTTGTTATCATTCCAATCAAAACCGCAACCACTGTAACTGGAAATGCCATATATACCCAACGATACCTTTTCATATGACTACTTTTAGGAGTATGTTCTGTATTTTTAATGATAATGCTGTCAATATGCATAGACATTCCCGCCCATATTATAAGTGCTAACCATACCGTATCAGCTATCCATTCAAAAACATTGCAAGCTGTCTGTCCGAAATAAATCATTAAAAAATGTCCTATTTCAGAACTTGCCAAAAGAATAACAACTCCTACAATAATCATAACTGCATATTTCTTTCTTCTGCTTTCTCTCTGTTTTTTAAACTCCCTGAATACCTTATCATCAAATGCAAGGTGTTCATTTTTGATTTCTTGATATTGTTTGGTCTGAAAATAATACCAAATAATAATGATTATCCCTGCTATCATTGTAAGCCAAAAAAGAAAAGTCATTATCATGCTATGGTGACCAAAACACTCAAAGACATTTGACAATATAAAAAGGCTTATCCCTCCAGTAATCTGCTTTACATTCTGCCTACTGTACGACAAATAACCATCCAACATCTCTTGGCTGACATAATACCCGCTGTTTGATATGGCTTTTTCTTCTGATACGTTTTTTTCTTCGTAATCCTCTTTCAGCAGGTAGTCCATTGACACTCCGAATAGGTTACTGATTTGTACTAATTTACCCACTTCGGGGATTCCTTTATCATTTACCCATTTTCCTACTGCCTGTCGGGATACCTCCAATCTTTCGGCTAAATCCTCCTGCGTCATACTGTTGTCTTTCAATAGTGCTTTTAATTTTTGTCCTAATGTCATTTTTTATCCACCTCCTGCAAATATTCTACTTCTAAGCAATAGAGGAAAACAACCAATCTGTGGTTTCATCTTGTCAACTTTGCGTTTCGTTCACTTATTTTATCGTCATTTTCTGCACATACATATAACTTTTTTTACTGTTTATTAGTCCAATTTTTTTTCTTGCTTGTTCCCTCTGCTCCATACTGACCGCCCTGGGCTTGCGGTAGCTGACGAATGATTTCGGGAAGGAATAGGTCTTAGATACCTCGTCCTGCTTCACTAGCTTATATGTATCGGGGAAGTTGGCAACCAACGTGTCAAGTTTCCGCATGACTGCCTTATCCCTTGTGTAAATGGTGGCGGTCTGCTCCCCTGCATTGTAGCTGACAATGGTTTCCTGTTCATATCGTGACAGCTTCATAGCTCCATGCCTGCCTTTCCTTTTCTGCCAATCCTGTTCTGTTTTCCCTCGGTAATTGTCGGTTCTTTTAATTGTTTCTCTACCTTTGACAATCTTACCTTGATGGAGTGGTCACGCTCTGTCAGTTTTCGTCTTTTTGTAGTGGCAGTCAACTCCGCATACGTTTCTTCTGACAGGACATTTAATTTCTTCAAAGTGCTACATACAATCTGCTTGGTGTCATTGTCCTTTATCTGTGGCAGGATTGCGGATAAATGAACGCATGTTTCTGCTTTGCTCTGTTCCCCAAACTGATAGATAAGATTGATTTCATCAGCAGTAAAGGGAATCTGCATATTTGCGTCCTTACATAGGCGTTCCACACCCACACATTTAGGGATATTCCTTGTCAGTTCATAATTGTCCCTTGTTGTTATTGTTCCATGGCTGTCGGTCTGTCTTACCTCCACATCATGCTGGCTTTTCTGTTCCAACACAAGCCACTGGTATCTGTCATTCTCTTTTGTGAATACGGTCTGATTGCTGTCAGAATAGCGGTCACTGCGGATATATCTGTCTGTGGTGCTGTAATAGTCTACAATCTGTTGTTCTTGCCTTTTGTTCATGGTCTTTGCCCTCCTGTAGTGGTACATCTATGGTTAGATGTATAAGTATTGATTGATAGGATTGATTGATAAGTTAACTAACATCATTCTCTATCTCTCTGTCTTTTACTTTTCTTTGGTTCTTTCTTTTGCTTTTCTGTCTCTCTTTCTCTTGCCTGCCATTGGTGAGTAGAATTGATGCGGTAAGTGATAGCTGTTGCATTTGGCACTGATTTATGATTTTCTCGTCCGCTAGTTTTCGGGGGATTAGATAGCGGAATATTGTAGGTGGGTATTTCTTTGCTTTAGGAAATATGATTTCATTTCATACGGTAGTTACCGCATAAAAAAGACTATAACCGTTACTGTCATAGCCCTTAAAGGATTGAGGAAGTCCCTTTTTTATTTGTATTTGTTTGTCGCCCCTACGCACTATCCAACATCGGTTGCACACACTACCTCGTCCACTCTGCTGTCATGCAAAAGACCATAGAGCACATCATACTGCTCTTTGGTATCCTCCTTGATCTCATACTGCCAATGCTCCGGGTTGACCGGAAGGCTCTCGTAATGGAAGCATATTTGATTGGATCGCCACAGTGTATCATTACCCCGTTGCCGCAGTAGATGCCTACATGACTGACTGCACCTGCTGAATTATAGGTGCCTGTGAAAAAGATAATGTCTCCCGCTTTCGCTTCGCTTGCCGATACGGGAGTACACTGGTCATAAATGCCCTGTGCGGTTGTTCGTGGCAGATTGTGTACGCCGCTGTTGGTAAATACCCAGCACACAAAACCGGAACAGTCAAAACTTGTGGACGGGGACGAACCGCCCCATACATACGGATACACATGATAAATTCTCCTTTACTTTCTACTGATTTTCTTTTACGTTGCTTTTTCTGACTTCCACATAAGCCCTGTGGAATTTCTTTGTTCCTTTATTCGGGTATAAATCTGAAAACTCTGTTACTTCAATCTTGGGATTTCTCTGCAAAATCTTCCCAAACCATTTAATATCATTCTTCGTTCCCATCAATCGAACTTTTAACATCAATCTAACCATCCACAGCCTCTGCCTGTGTCACAGATGTACCGCACATAAAATGCACAACTCAACTTTTTTCTGTATTGTTGTTCCTATTACACCCATGTGAATTTTGATGATGCAAAGGAAGAAGTATATCGGATAGCGAATAGTTAAAAAAGCCCGTTGGTAAGGACGCTTGCTTTACCAATGGATTTACCAAGATTGCAGGGAAAAACATAAGAAAATATGAGAAGATTTGAGAAGATACCTTGAAAAGAAAGGAAAACTCAAAAGTCGGAAAACCCTGAAATATCAAGCGTTTGAGAAGAAATACAAGACTTAAATGGAGATATAAAAAGATGGTTAGAGTATTATTTATCTGCCACGGCAGTCTATAATAAAATGGTTAGAATGTAGTAAAATAGGGCTTTTGAACATTTTGTAATTAAGTTTTTACCTATGATTTACTTATTTTGATTTTGTAATTAAGTAGAACTACTGTTAGTGTTTTTTAGAGTCTGAGTATTAAAATGAGTGGTTGGTCAATTTTATGTTAATATGTATGGGATGCTATATCAAATATATGATGCAGAAGTTTATTGTGAAATTTCTTGTACTGACTACGAAGGTAAAGTATAATTCATATAATAAATTATATAAGATGGGAGACAAATGATGGATAGAAAAACAAATGGATTTTGGTCTATTGCTGCTCGCAAACATTTAAAAGAATTTGTAGACTATAGTGACAATGGTGATATTTTTGATCGTTTAAATGTAGCTGGAAAAACAGGGCTTTTTTTAGGAACAATAAGAGGGAATAAGCAGTTAGATAATATAAAAAAAATAGAAAAAATGGCTAGTCAGGTTGGAATCAAACCAATTGAATTGCATAAGATTATATTGCCCCAGTTAGAAGAAAGTTCTGATAAAAAGATTGAAATACATAGAGATAGTCTGGGGAATGCAACTGGTATTGAGGAATATGTTTTTGATACACAAAGCACATTGGAAATAACTGGAAAGGTTTTTGAAGACTTAAACCCTACAGATAAAGAAATTATAACTGTAAATACGTTAGAAGAAACAAAAAAAGTACCCTACACGCAAAATGAGATTACTGAAATAATGGTACAAAAAGGATTTAAGGAGAATGATATTAATATCTCATTAGATATTGCAGACCAATTTAAGCTAATAAGGAAGGTTGCTAAAAAGAATGATCCAATTATTAGTAATGAATATATTTGGGGAAGTAATAATCAACGTATTGCGCTTGCTGTTGGTGAATTAGGCAAGATTCAAAAAGACAGTTTGGGAATTACGATTGGAGAAATACAAAATTGTCAAGGTATTCCATACGAAAATTTGACAATTGCAGACAAGAAGCTTTTTGATTTGGCGAAAAAAATAGGAATGATAAATCCTATTAAAATAGTAACGAATAGAAATGTGAATAAGGAGTTTGAGTTTACCCAGAGCACTAATTGGTTGCCAGCTTCAGAAGATATATTTGATGATGTGAGATTATTGCTTGCATCTATTAGGTTTGGCGAAAATTACACTCAGCATTCTACGATATATAGTGCACAAAAATTTTTGAGTGCATGGATAAGAAATGGTGAAGTTGGACCACATGATGCTAATAGTACTGATTATATAATGTTAGAGAAAAAAGGAATAGCTAAAGTTGTGTATAAGAGTAAGCAGAAATGGGGATATAATGGATACTATAATGCAACAGGTTATTATTTAGAACTTGTTAAAGAAGATGTTGCAAGAGAAGCACTGAAATTTATTAATGGTATTATTGAGGAAAATGATTTGAGTATTGATGATTATAACCAAATTGCAAAGTCCTCTAATTATTATTCCGCAGAGGAACAGAGGGTGCGAATGGGAGATGTGCCAGAGTCATCAAAAGAAGCAGATGAATATATTCAGCGGATATTAAGGGATGAAAATTATTAGAACGGAGATAAAGTGATGGCAAGAAAGAAAAAAAATACTGTAGAGAATGATAATCAGATTAAAATGTTTGATAATAAGAACTTAAAAGATATTGATATTTCAGAAAATAGTATGGTCAAAAATGTGAATAAAGGTGAATTGTTGGAATATCAAATAAAAAGATTATTTTTCTTTATGGGATATTTTCCAAAAACAAATATAATAATTCAGACCAGTTCAGATGAGCCTTACGATACGGTAACAGATTTAGACGTTTATGGAATTTATATACATTCCGATTTTTCTAAAAAGACTATTTGGTCTGATTGTAAATCCGGTGCAGCTCAAGAGATAAATAGGGTAGCGTGGCTAACTGGAATAAAAGAAATGATAGAAGTGGATGACATCTTGTTTGTGAAAAAAGGTACTAAACTAAGTACGAAGCTTTTTGCGAATGCAAAGAATATTCAAATTGTAGATTTAAGTATTATAGAAGACATGGAAAAAAGATATGGAATAAAGAGTAATGATTGGAGAGGCTCATGGAATCCGCAAATTCAAAATGAAAATATAAATACTTTTAAGAATATTTCTGCACCGAATAATCTGATTTATAAAAGAATATTTAAATTTATAAATACACATTATTGGGCTATAGAAGACAATTTTACAAAATGTAAAAAAACAATTACAGCATTGCGCGATTTAGCATCATTAGCTGAATTACCATTAGTATTAAAAGAGAAAAGAGCTATTAGATGGGCGGTATATCAGTTAAGTAGTATGTTGATGCTCCCGATGTTACAGATATGTAGACAAGTTCAATATTTTACTAATGAAGATAAGATTGATATTATTATTCTAGGCTTGATTTATGGGAGTAATTCTAAATCAAAAATTGATGATATTTTAAAAGTAACAAATAATATCGCCAGAAAAACTTTGTATAAATATTGCGGTGGTGAAAATAAGCTTATTGATTTACCAGAAATAAAATTGAGTCAACCAGAGTATACAGAGGCTTTTGTAAATATGATATTCCGTATTATTGAGCAACCGTTAAGCTATTTCGATATTTTGCGTTTTTTGGATTTTGCGCTTTCTCAATATGATTTAGAAAATCAACAATACGACATAAAAGAACTCAGTGAAATATTTAACAACACAGATGATTTACTGAAGAGTACAAAAACGTTTTTGCATTTTATATGTCATATAACTAATATGCCCAAAGAGGTATTCGTTCTTTTAAATGATAATGAAAGTATTTAGGTAATTGCTATTATGGATAATGAAATGCGAAGGAAAAGTAATGTATAGATTTGAACATTTGTCAAATGGGCAGGCTATTTCTTTTAGAATAAAATGATATGGAATTTATAAGTTACAAAAGATTTTTGTAATGACTATTCCAGCAAAGGTATCGTTGTTGATTTCAAGAATAAATCGCAATAAAAGCGATAGAGCCAATGGAAAGTTAGCAATTCCAAATTAATTTCCTAATTTTTAACCGAAATTGAAATTGCTGTTATAAAAAAATTATTTATAACGGAGGTTCGGTTACATGGAAAACAACATTGTAAATGTATATGGCTACATAAGGGTGTCAACAGAAGGGCAGGTCAAACAGGGATATTCCTTAGCGGAGCAACGTGCGGAAATTGAAAAATATTGCAGTTCCAAAAGTTACAACTTGATAGAGATTTTTAAGGACGAGGGTATCAGCGGAGCGAAAGCTAATGAGGACGAAATGAGTATTGAGCGTGACGGTCTGCTTGATATGCTTGCTTCACTGAAAGAAAATAAAATTCAATATATTGTTGTACTGTCAACAAATCGTCTGTGGCGGTCAGACTTGGTGAAAGTTTTGTTACATCTATTTACATTTTAAACAAATTGGTATAGTACCACTATCCAATCCATAATTTGTTGCATAAAACACACCGTACGATTCCATATTTAATCCTACGGTCTTTCTAGAATGTTGCTTAATCATATCATCTACAATTTCTGAATTACCCACTACAGCCGCTCCACATGCTAACGGTCCTAATACTAATTTTAAGTCAGTAGGAATATCTCCATTCCACCCCTTTCTTATATTATATAATTCCGCTGAATAGTCTCTTTTTAGCACACTTTCCATATTAGGATGCAAAATAATGTGCTTAGGATCAGGTGAAAATGCAAGCTTACCATTGGTGTAATATTTCTATACTTCTTTATCTATCTTGCTCGATGTCAAAGAAGAATCCGTCTTAGAGTAGCTTCCATTTTTGATTGCAGCATAATCAGAAAGCATATTTGTATTGCCTACTGATGGCAATTATCTGTGGCGTCAGTCAGATGACACGATTTTAAGCAGCCCAGTGATTATATCTCCCTATATGCCGGATATAGCGTAAATGTCAAATCCTGCGCCTTGGCTAATTAGTTTTTTTATGCCACACTCTAAATAACAC
>ENA-OPRX01000335-OPRX01000335.1-human-gut-metagenome-genome-assembly--contig:-NODE-335-length-33023-cov-3.354617_pt1 | contig 33023 bp, 25 predicted proteins | sample MGYA00241450_ERZ501892 | MGnify/ENA primary metagenome ERZ501892 (study PRJEB25962, sample SAMEA2042223) | human gut metagenome | biome: human gut; feature: human-associated habitat; material: faeces...
TCCCGGAATTGTCGGCGGGAAGAAAAACGCAGGCGATATTTGATGCTGTGTCAGGAGCCGAAATGGTCAGTGGCGTGCTGAAAGGCATCTCAAGGGAGACCGGTTATGACGGTGGACATCGCATAACAATTAAATATACGATTGATGTTGACGCTGACTCGGTTCCTGCCGGTGAGAAAATACGTGTGTGGATGCCTTTCCCGACAACGACGGAACGCCAAAAAAACGTGACGCTGATTTCGTCGAGCGATAAGGTGCGATTTTCCAACAGCGAGAAGCACAACACTGTGTATATGGAGCGAAAAGCGAAGAAAGGACAGCCTGCGCATTTTGAGATAGTATACTCGTATGATGTGTATTCAAAGTATTTCTCGCAAGATTACATGTTGAGCCACCTCAAGCCGTATGATAAAACATCGGATGTCTATTTGAAGTATACGGCTCCCGATGCTCCCCAGATACTTCTTTCCGAGGATTTCCAGGCTTTGGCAAAACATATTGTTGGTAGGGAGGACAACCCGGTAAAACAGGCGTCTCTTATTTATGATTGGATTGACGCTTATTTTCCATGGGCGGGAGCCAGGGAATACAGCACGATTCCTAACCTTGCGGAGTATGCGCTCAATCGTGGATACGGTGACTGTGGACAAGTATCGCTTTTGTATATAAATCTTCTTCGAAACATCGGAATTCCGGCGCGTTGGGAAAGCGGATGGTATCTTGAACCGGAGGATGTCGGAATTCATGACTGGGCGGAAGTGTATTTCGAAGGAGTAGGTTGGGTCCCGGTGGATATGTCTTTCGGCCTTAATTTGGCATCTAAAGATAAGGATGTAGTGAATTTCTATAAGTCAGGCATGGATTATTTCCGCCTTGCGGCAAACCGAGGCGTGTGTGGCTCGTTTTCTCCGGAAAAGAAATTTATTCGAAGCGAAACCGTGGATTCCCAACTGGGAGAAGTCGAGTGGAACGGTGGAAACTTGTTCTATTACCGAGGATGGTCGCCGGAACTTCAAATTATTGAAGTAAAGGAATTGCATTGATACATAATTAGATGGTGACGTCATGGGCGCCACTATCTAATTTTTTTTGAAAAAAGTTGCCCAAAAATTTGCGGGAAAGAAGAATTGTGTATACCTTTGCACTCGCAAACGAGAAATAACGGCTCCGTAGCTCAACTGAATAGAGCATCTGACTACGGATCAGAAGGTTACAGGTTTGAATCCTGTCGGAGTCACAAAAACAGAACTACAATAATGTGGTTCTGTTTTTTTATTGTTAATCATCGTGAATTTCGCTTTGCGGGGTTCTATAAGTGGTGGGTTTGTTGTATTTTTGCAATTATGAAAAGAAAATACATAAGTATACTTGCCCTTCTGACAACGGGACTTGTCGCCAATGCCGCTTTGACGGTCGATTGCTCGTTGCGTAAAGCTTTGTCCGTCACACCTCCTGCGGGAACAGGATTAAATGACATATATATCATTTATGGAGGATCTGAAACCGTTTTGACATACACGTCAGAGTCTGGCGAAAACAATGTGAAATGGTTGGTGTATGATGAGCGGGGTGGTGGCTATGCAGAGGAAGTCTCGACGATAGACCGTAGTGGTGCGGTGTCAACGTTTCGCAATCCAAGAGTGAACTGCGGTTATATAATTGAGGATGGTGCAAAACGTAGTTATTTCTGGCTTGTGGATTATTCTAATTATGAATTAGCAATCAACGGAGTGTCATTTCCTGCCGAGCAGGACTGTGGTTCTGCGACATTGGAAGTGGATTGCGGCTGCCCGACGATAACATATTATTCCGTTACTGGTGTACCTAAGGTGTTGAGCCGAGAGATCGCAGTCAGCTACAACACTCTCGAGTGGAATGACGATGATGCGGTTTACAATGGTAAGGAAACAACTGAAACCGTGGCAAACTTGTCTGAAAGGATGGTTCTGCCTGCACCATTATGCGATACTCAGTTTGTGATTGACGGAGACAAATTTCTGTCGCAATGGGGACTTGCAAAAACATTTACGACAGATATACTTCGTGCTTCGTCAATAGATTTTCAAACAACCGCGACCCAACAGCGACGTGAGAATGGCAATGAACAAGGGGCGGCGGAAGATGCACTTGGCGGATCTGCGCCGGCAACGATAACGTTTTCCGCAATATGCACCGATGCCGTGGAGCATAAAGAGTGGCAAATTTCTAAAAGTCAGGACTTCTCGACAGTCGACTATCGGTTTAACGAGGAGACAATCGATTATACATTCAACGAACAGGGTTCGTATTATGTTAAATTTATCGGCTCAAACAGCGATGCTTCGTGCACGAACGAAAGCGATGTCTATACAGTGTCGATAGGGGAGTCTTTGCTTGATTGTCCTAATGCTTTTTCTCCTGACGCAAGTCCTGGATACAACGATGAGTGGAAAGTGTCGTATAAGTCTATCGTTGAGTTCAAATGTTGGATTTTCGACCGCTATGGCAATAAAATGATTGAGTTTGACGATCCGTCAAAAGGATGGGATGGTAAATACAAAGGCAAGTACGTCAAGCCTGGTGTCTACTATTATGTGATAGAGGCGAAAGGCGCCGATGGAAAAGAGTATAAAAAGAAGGGAGATATAAACATATTGAGGAGTACAAGAACCGACAGGAATGAAACTACAGAATAAGATTGCAATTGTGGTGTTTGCGGTGACAATGCCGTTTATGCCAATGCTGGCGCAGGGCAACGCCGTGGCATATGCGCCTGTTATCCCAGAGAAAGTGCATTTCGCCGACAGGGTTGTCGATCTTGACAGAATCGATTTCTACGAGCGCATGGACAGAGAGATGATATCGTTTGCTTTTGGGCACACCAACACTCTTTTGACAATAAAACGAGCCAATCGCTATGCCCCTGGAATTGTGAAGATATTGAAGGAACAGGGCGTGCCTGAAGATTTGGTCTACTTGGCGGCAATTGAGAGCCATTATGATAACGCTGCTGTGTCAAGTGCTAAAGCTGTCGGTATGTGGCAGTTTATGCCGTCGACAGCAAAAGAATTCGGTTTGGAAGTCAATGAATATGTTGACGAACGTTTGGATTGTGACAAATCCACCGTGGCGGCATGCAAATACTTTAAACGTGCTTATGCAAAATATAAATGCTGGCTTACCGTCGCCGCGGCATACAATGCCGGAATGGGGCGAATTTCCAAATCGCTGGAAACACAGGATGTGGAGCATGCGCTTGATTTGTATCTTAACAAAGAAACATCACGGTATATTTTCCGCTTGCTTGCAATGAAACTGATAATCGAGAATCCAGCAAGATATGGGTATGCGATAAAAGCGAACCAACTGTATCAACCGTTGGATTGCGACACATTTGTGGTGGCAGAGCCTGTAAAAGACTGGGTGCAGTGGTCGAAGGAGCACAATATTACTTATTCATTGCTTCGGGAATACAACCCGTGGATTCGGTCGGTATCGCTGCCGAATCCCAACAACAAAACTTATGTGGTTAAAATCCCGAAAGAAACAAGTTTGTACAGAAGCAAGCAGACATTAAAAACGTATAGAGAGAATTGGACAAGATAAAAAAAAATGATGAAACGGACTGCGTGGCTGTTTACGGAGCCAGGGTCCATAATCTCAAAAATATAGATGCTTTTATCCCACACGATAAATTGACTGTTATCACGGGACTTAGCGGCAGCGGCAAGTCGTCGTTGGCGTTTGACACGGTTTATGCGGAAGGACAACGTCGTTATATAGAAACATTTTCGTCGTATGCTCGGAATATGCTTGGGGCTCTCGAACGCCCGGATGTGGACAAGATAACGGGGCTCTGTCCAGTAATTTCGATAGAGCAAAAAACGGTAAACAAGAATCCTCGGAGCACAATAGGCACAATTACTGAGGTCTATGATTTCTTGCGACTGCTCTTTGCCAGGATTGGAGAAGCCGTGTCATATAAAAGCGGAAAGCCCATGATAAAATATACAGAAGAACAGATTCTGGAATTGATATTGGGCAAGTTTGACAACCAAAAGGTGTTGATTCTCTCCCCGTTGGTCAATAACCGCAAGGGGCATTACAAGGAGTTGTTCGAACAGTTGCGCCGTAAAGGATATCTGAATGTGCGCGTTGACGGCGAGCTACAGGAAATCGTTGTGGGAATGCGTCTCGACCGCTATAAAAACCATAATATTGAACTGGTTGTAGACAAGCTGAAGGTGTCGGGCAAAGACAGTCAACGCCTTAAAGAAACAATTGCGGTTGCAATGAAGCAGGGCGATGGCGTTATTCAGGTTTTTGACGTGGAAAAAGGTGAAGGCTTTTTCTACAGTAAGTCGCTGATGGACCCGATAACAGGTTTGTCGTATAGAGAACCTGCACCACACAATTTTTCATTCAACTCAATGCAGGGGGCTTGCCCAAAGTGCAAGGGACTTGGCAGTGTGAATCTGATTGATGTGGACAAGATTATACCAGACAAATCAAAAACGATATATTCTGGGGGTATTCTGCCATTGGGTAGCTATTCAAACAACTTTATATTTTCACAGATTGCGGGAATCTGTGAGAAAGAGGGGTATTCTTTGAAAACGCCAATCAAGGATCTTTCGGAGAAAGCACTTGATGAGATTCTTAATGGAACGGACGAGGCTCTCGTCAATCCTGCAGGAATCGGCAGGGGGTATCAACCTACATATGACGGCATTGTGAAATATATCGAGATGCAGCAAAACGATGAAGTGTCGTCCAAAGCACAGAAATGGGCTGGGCAGTTCTACACTCCTACAGTGTGTCCGGTGTGTCATGGAGCAAGGCTCAACAGGGAGGCTCTGCATTATTTCATTGATGGTAAAAACATTGACGAGCTTGCCAATATGGAATTGTCTGACTTGAAGGAGTGGGTCGATACGGTGGAACAGAAATTGGGCAAGCAGCAACAGGTCGTGGCAAAGGAAATCTTGAAGGAGATTCGTTCACGGTTGCATTTCCTTAACGATGTGGGACTTGACTACTTGTCGTTGTCGCGCAGTTCAATGTCGCTGTCAGGAGGCGAGAGCCAACGCATACGGCTCGCCACGCAGATTGGCTCCCAACTGGTCAATGTGTTGTATATCCTGGATGAACCAAGCATTGGCCTGCATCAAAGGGACAATGACAGACTTATCCATTCGCTGAAGGAATTGCGCGACCTTGGTAATACTGTGGTCGTAGTGGAGCATGACAAAGACATGATGTTGGAATCGGATTATGTGATTGACATCGGACCCAAGGCCGGTCGTAAGGGTGGAAAAGTTGTGTTTGCCGGGACTCCTGAAGAGATGCTCAAAAGTGGCACGCTGACAGCTGGATATTTAAACGGCTCGTTGAAAATAGAAGTGCCGGCAAAGCGAAGAAAAGGCAATGGAAAAAAACTGACGTTGAAAGGTTGCTCGGGCAATAATTTGAAAGATGTAGACCTGACTCTGCCTCTGGGCGCACTTATTTGCGTCACAGGAGTGTCGGGCAGTGGAAAATCAACAATCATTAACGAAACGCTTCAGCCGATTTTGAGTCAGAAATTCTATCGTTCGTTGAAAGAGCCGCTGCCATATAAAGCCATAAAAGGCATTGAAAACATTGACAAGGTGGTCACGGTTGACCAGGCGCCAATCGGAAAGTCGCCGAGGTCAAACCCCGCGACATACACCAATGTGTTTGCCAACATACGCAATTTGTTTGTGGAACTTCCGGAAGCCAAAATCAGAGGGTATAAGCCAGGACGCTTTTCTTTTAATATGTCGGGAGGACGTTGTGATGTGTGCAAAGGAAACGGCTATCGCTCGATTGAAATGAATTTTCTGCCAAACGTATTGGTGCCTTGCGAGGCTTGCCATGGCCAACGCTACAACAGAGAAACGCTTGAAGTCAGATTCAAGGGTAAATCAATAGCGGATGTACTCGACATGACAATAAATCAGGCTGTGGAGTTTTTTGAAAATATGCCGTCAATATTGTCGAAGATTAAGGTGCTTCAGGACGTCGGTCTGGGGTACATAAAACTTGGACAGCCATCGAGCACGCTGTCCGGAGGAGAGAGTCAACGAGTGAAACTTGCCACGGAATTATCAAAGAAGGATACAGGCAAAACGCTTTTTATCCTCGACGAGCCTACAACAGGATTGCATTTTGAAGACATCCGTATTCTCATGGGGGTACTCAACAAACTTGTTGACCGGGGCAATACGGTATTGGTTATAGAGCACAACCTCGATGTCATAAAATGCGCAGACTACATTGTGGATATGGGGCCAGAAGGTGGAAAAAACGGGGGCAAAATCATTGCCGTCGGCACTCCGGAAGAAATTTGTGAGTCAAAAGATTCAATTACTGGAAAATTCCTGCGAAAGGAATTGATGAATCTGTGATTGTTTATTAAGTTTGTAAAAAATATAAGATATGGATATAGTAGAATTGATACAGAACAATGGCAAGTGCGGATTCTCTTTTGAGGTGTTGCCGCCACTTAAGGGAAAGGGCATTGTGCAGATTTATAATGCAATAGACAAACTGAAAGAGTTTGATCCACTATACATAAACATAACGACCCATCGTAGTGAGTACGTGTTTAAGAGCAATGACGACGGGACGTACCAGCGAGTGTCGGAGCGGTCCAGACCGGGCACGGTGGCTGTGGCCGCTGCAATACAACAGAAATATGGCATTCCTGCCGTGCCGCACATCATTTGCAGCGGTTTCTCGAAAGTGGAAACAGAATATGCGTTAATCGACTTGAACTTCTTGGGCATAAACAATTTGCTTTTGCTTAGAGGCGACAAGGCGAAGCATGAGAACCGTTTTGTACCAAATGAAAATGGCCACGCTCATGCAGGTGAATTGCAGGAGCAGGTTAACAATTTCAACAATGGCTATTTTATAGATGGGACAAAAATGGATATAATGACCGACTCGCGGTTCTCGTATGGAGTGGCAGGCTATCCGGAGAAACATGATGAAGCCCCGAATATGGACATCGACTTAATGTTTTTGAAGGATAAAGTAGACAAAGGTGCTCGATATATTGTGACACAAATGTTTTTCGACAACCAAAAATATTTTGATTTCGTCGACAGGTGTCGGGCGATAGGCATAACTGTGCCGATTATCCCGGGCCTGAAACCCATTGTTACCGCTTCGCAGTTGACAATTCTTCCCAAGGTATTCCATGTGGATTTGCCGACTGACCTGGCTACAGAATTGCTGAAATGCAAAGACAATGTGGAGGCAAAGCAGATTGGAGTGGAGTGGTGCACAATGCAAGCGAAAGAATTGATGGATAGGGGTGTGCCAAGCATTCATTTCTATTCGCTCAATGCAACAGAAAGTGTTAGACAAGTAGCAAAATCTATATATTGATAAAAATGAAATTCAGTGATATAAAAGGTCATGACGACGTTAAACGCCGGTTGCGTGACATGGCGGATTCCGATCGGATTCCTCATGCTCTTTTACTGGAAGGAGAGGAGGGAATCGGCAAATTACAGATGGCGCTGACGTTTGCTCAGTATGTGCATTGCGAGCATCGCGTCGGGGGAGAGCCATGTGGCAAATGCCCGTCTTGTTTGCAGCACCAGTCAAGCAATCACCCGGATTTGTTTTACGCATTTCCGATATTCAAGAAGGCGAGTGAGACGGTGTTTTGCGATGAATATATCACTGAATGGAACGAATTCTTGGCGCATAGCCGCTACCATTCGTTTGAAGACTGGCTTGGCTTTTTAAATCCCGGGACAAAGCAGCCGGTGATTTACAACTCAGAGGGTAGTCAGATTATACATAAAATCAGCGTGAAGTCATATTCGTCGCGCTATAAGATTATGATAATGTGGTTGCCTGAAAAGATGAAGGAAGAATGTGCAAACCGTCTGCTCAAAATGATAGAAGAGCCTTATGAAAACACGGTTCTGCTGTTTGTCAGCAACAAGCCAAATGAAATATTACCCACGATATATTCCCGCATTCAACGTGTTGGGATGAAGCGTCTGTCGGACAGCCTTGTGGCAGAATGTTTGACGCAATCGCTCGCCGTTGATTCTCAGACGGCAATGTCGTTTGCGGCGTTGTCCGAGGGAAGTGTCACAAAGGCAATGGGGCTTATGGATTCCGCAGCCGACAATGCAATGTTTCTTGACATGTTCAAGCAGTTGACACGAATGGCTTATCTTCGTGATGTGCGTGGATTGAAGGTCTGGTCGGAGGAGGCTGCCGATATGAAACGGGAAAAGAATGTCTTGTTCCTGACATATCTAAGTCGCTTGTTCCGCGAGAATTTCATCTACAACATAGGCAACAGATCATTGAATTACCTCACTCCGCAAGAAGAGCAATTCAGCGCAAAGTTTTGCCCGTTTGTCAATGAACGCAATGTCGAAGCCATTGAAAATGAAACCGCTCGTGCGGCATCCGACATCGCAAGAAATGCGAATGCAAAAATCGTAATGTTTGATTATGCTGTCAAAATGGTGGTGGCATTAAGAATGTAGATTCCTGTAGATATGAAACCATTCCTTAAGAAAGTTGCCGATGTCTACGCCCTGAATGAGGCTGACAGGTTATATAAATATTGTTTCGTGTTGCCCAATAGGCGCAGCCGTGTGTTCTTTGAGTCGTATTTGTCGGATGCGTTGAACGACAAGCATTCGATATTCCCGGAGTTGACCACTATATCAGATTTTATCGATGAATATTCCGATTTGGTTGAAGCAGGACGTGTGGAGCAGTTGTTTTTGCTGTATCAAGCATATCGCACACTTGCGGAGCGCGACCAAAAGCAGTATGACGATTTTGACCACTTTCTGCATCTTGGCGATATGCTATTGAATGACTTCAATGACATCGACCGTTATATGGTTGATGCGAAGGAGCTGTTTTTCAATATGCGTAATCTGGAAAATATAAAAACGGATTATCTTTCAGACGAACAGATTGCAGTCATCAAGGAATATTGGGGCGTTGACAAAAAAGAGGTGAAAGAAGATTCTCTGTTTGTCCAGTCGTCATATGTAAACCTGTGGGACAATATGTATGAGCTGTACAACTCTTTCCTACAGGCTCTTGAGGAAAAAGGATTGACGTATGGAGGGCAGAGTTACCGCCGCGTCGCTGAGAAAATCAACAAAATGGGTGCGGATGATTTCAATTTTGAAAGGATTATATTCGTTGGATTCAGCACTTTGTCCAATGCGGAAAGAATGATATTCGAGAGGTTTAAAAAACTTGGAATAGCGGATTTTTATTGGGATTTTGAATCGGCATTTCTGGACAAGGACAATAAAGGCTCTTATTTCTTAAATCAATACATTCCGGAGTTCAAGTCGATATATGATATAATGGACAGCAAGCCGACAGTGCCCAACATCAACATATTGTCTGTTCCGTCAGGCTCCGGTCAAGGGCTTGTTGTCAGATCTGTGCTGGAGCAGCTTGTTGCCGAAAACAAACTTGACGTCAGCGATGCTGTAAATACGGCAATTGTCTTGCCCGAGGAAAAATATGTCAATTCGGTGCTCGACTCCGTGCCGGAGATGTTCAAGTCGATCAACATTACTATGGGTATGTCGGTCGGACAGAGTCCTATCGCTTCTTTTTTGACGAATTTGGCCAATCTGGAACATCGTAAGAAGGAGCTTAAGGGGGAATTGTCGTATTTCTATGAGGATGTTGAGATGTTGGCGTCTCATCCGTATGCAGTTATGGTTGGCGGCACAGGAATCAATGACTTGGTAGGAGAAATTCATCGTAAAAATGCATACTTCGTACCAAAGTCGATGATTGCCGAGGGCGGCCGGGATTTGTCTGATTTGTTTGGCATAAATGAAGAAGAGCCAATGGTGTATGTTGAACGGATTCTGACCCGCATCAATAGTGCATTGGAAAAGGATAAGAACAATTTGATTGAGCGTTATTTTGTTGTGCAATACATGCAGGCCCTCAATCAGATAAAGACCGTTATGAATAAATTCAACGTGCATGTAGAAAAGCAATCGTTGTTTTTCCTACTATCGCGCACAATGTCGGGGGCAATTGTGCCATTTGAAGGAAAACCGCTGCACGGATTGCAGATAATGGGCGTGCTGGAGACGAGGTCGTTGGATTTTAAAAATATCATAGTCCTGTCGATGAACGAGAAGGTGTTTCCGACAAAACATTATACGAAATCGTTTATTCCCAACAGTATTCGCTCGGCATATGGCTTGTCGACGTTTAAATATCAGGACTCGATGTATGCATATTATTTCTTCCGAATGATAAGTCGTGCGGAGAATGTGTTTCTGCTTTACGATTCGCGAGTGCAGGGAGTGTCGAGCGGGGAGGAATCGAGATATATCAAACAGCTTGCTCAGGTTTACAATCGTGGACGCAATCATCAGGTGATTTACGATTATTCGGTTTTCGCCATTGAAGAGCCCTCAATTTCAATCCGCAAAACGGACCGTATAATGAGTATCTTGAATGATTTCAGGTCGACCGAAGACAAAGATAATATAAGATATCTTTCAGCAAGTTCAATTAATACATATCTGGACTGCCAGTTTAAGTTCTATTTGCAGAAGGTGGAGGGCTTTCAAGAGGAGGATTCGGTTACGGATTTCATAGACAGCTCAACATTCGGCACTGTGGTGCATGGTGCAATGGAAAAGCTCTATGGCCGTGAGCCAAGGCACATTGACTCCGCATTCTTTGACCGCTACCTGAGAAATAAAAATAAAACTTATGTTGAGACAATAGAACTTGAGAAGGTTGTGACGTATGCTGTCAATAAATATTATAAGCGCCTTGATGAGTCACGATGCTATGAGAAGCCTACCGACGAAGCTGATTTGATTGCAAAAATTGTAATGTACTATGTAAAAAATGCATTAATTCAAGACCATCGCCTCGGTGCGTTTGACTATGTGGCGAGTGAGAAGGAATTGGCATTTAATTGGGATATGGGCGATGGCGTGTCGTTCAATTTTAAATGCTTTATAGACAGAATCGACTTTGTCAACGGCAAACTGCGTATTGTTGATTACAAGACCGGCTCGGATGATGTGCAAATAAGCAAGCCTGATGATTTTGAGGACTTGTTTGCTCCGGATTCGAATGGGGCGCATAAAAAAGCTCTTTTGCAACTGCTGCTATACTGCAACGCATATGCAACGCATGAGCATTATGCAGATGACATTACACCTGTTGTATATAAGTTCAGAGATGTGGATAAATGTCTGAATGGAAAGTATGATATACAGCAATCCTATCTTAAGGGTAAGTCAATAAGATATAAACCAGTAGACGGGTATTTGAACGATTTGAAAAACGACAAGTTTTTGGAACGGATCAGAAAAGTCATACGTGATATTTTTGACAGGGACGTGCCGTTTGTGCAAACCGAGCACAAAAATAGATGTTTGTATTGTCAATTCAATAAAATTTGCTCACGCAGTGAAGATTAGACGCAAATATTTTGTGCCATTGCGAAAAAAAGCGTATCTTTGTGCCGCTTTTTAAGGATTCCATGTGTGATGGGAAGTTAAGGAGCAAAGCACTTAATTTTGAGTAACACAAATTTTAAAAAACAATGAAAACTTACAATTTATCAGCTCAGCCAAGAACAGAAATTGGCAAGAAAGCATCAAAATTGTTGCGTAACGCAGGTCTTATCCCAGTTGGTTTGATTGGTGGTGAGCGAGTTGACCTTCCATATGCAGGCGCATTGAAAGAAGGCGAGCGTGTAGTAGACCTTGGCAACAACAAGGGTATCATCGTTACAAGCCTTGCTGTAAAGGCAGAGGATGTTCGTAAATTGATCTACACTCCGGAAATCTTCGCAATTGATTTGGATGTTAACGGAGCGAAAAAGACTGCAATTCTTAAGGAAATCCAATTCCACCCAGTAAAGGATGAGATTCTTTATATCGATTTGCTCGAAGTAAATGATAAGAAACCGGTAGTAATCGAGGTTCCTGTTAAGTTGGAAGGTCACGCCGATGGTGTTAAAGCCGGTGGTAAATTGAGCCTTTCTATGAAGAAACTTAAGGTTAAAGCAGTTTATACAAACATCCCAGAGCGTTTGGTTATCAACGTTGACAACTTGGGTCTTGGTAAGACAATGCAGGTTGGCGATCTTAGCTTCGAAGGTCTTGAATTGACAAATGCAAAGAACGCTGTTGTTTGTGCAGTTCAGTTGACTCGTGCCGCTCGTGGTGCCGCTCAAGCTGCTGCCGCTGCGAAATAAACTAAGCCAGCAAGATGAAATATCTTATTGTAGGATTGGGTAATATTGGTGCTGAGTATCAAGAAACCCGCCACAATATGGGATTTATGATATTGGATGCTTTTGCCAAAGCATCCAATATTGCTTTTGAGACCAAGCGATATGGCGATGTTGCTGAGACTCGGGTCAAGAATAAACAACTGCTGTTGCTTAAACCATCGACCTACATGAACCTAAGTGGCAACGCTGTAAAGTATTGGATGGACAAGGAGAATATCCCATTGGAAAATGTTTTGGTTCTTGTCGACGATCTGGCTTTGCCGCTGGGAACAATACGCATTAAAGGAAAAGGGAGCGATGCGGGGCATAATGGCTTGAAAAACATTGCGCAGATGCTCGGTTCTCAGAATTATGCCAGATTGAGATTCGGCATTGGCAACGATTTCCCCAAAGGCACACAGGTGGATTTTGTTCTCGGGCATTTCTCGGCTGAAGAAAAGAAGCTGCTGGAGCCAAGAATTGAAGTGGCGGTGGAGGCGATGAAAACATTCTGCCTGTCAGGTCTTGGCTTTACAATGAACAACTACAACAATAAGTAGAGAATACATGAAATAGGCATAAGCGGGTCGTGGACGTGTTGTCTGCGCACTCGCTTTTATTTATTACACCTTCGAAGAATATAATATCGTTTTCATAGTCTGTGACTTTGCTTCCGTCTCCGACCATTCCGAATCTTCGTCGGAATCAACCGTCAGCCCTCCTCCACAGAATAAGATTTGGCTGTCTTTGTCAAATGTCAAAGATCGAAGATTTACAAAGTAGTCAAAGCCAGATGACGTGACCGGCCCAAGGTATCCGCCATAATACGTGCGCGGATGTGATTCTATTTTCGAAATGGCTGTTTTTGCAATGGCGGTAGGCAAACCGCAAAGGGCAGGGGTGGGATGCAACTCACTGACCAGCAATTCAGCGGCACTCATAGAGACAACGTTTGCGGCAAACCTATTGCAAAGGTGTGCCACGCGTCCGGCTGTCAACGTCGTTCTTGGAAATTTTGTGTATGTTATGCCGTTTCTGAGAAATATGTCCTCTATGTAGTCGGCCACATATCCCTGTTCTTGAATCTCTTTTATGCCCCATTCTTTGTCGTTGTCAGCAGCAAGTCTTGTTCCCGCTAACGCCATAGTGGAGAACTGGGAATCATGAAAGCGAGCCAATGTCTCAGGCGAAGCGCCAGCCCATGCTCCTGTTTCTTGAGCATTGAAGATGAAGATAAAAGCCTGAGGGTATTTTTCTGCCATCTGCTGAAAGGCCAATCCCCAATCAATTGTTGGATATTCGCATTTGATTACTTTGGAGAGTACGATTTTTTCAAGAGAGCCATTTCGCAATGCTTTCATGCATTGCTGAAAAGAAGAAGCATATTCTTTGCGTGTTGTTTCTGAGAAATCACCGATGGATTCGGTTGACGCCTTGATGCAAAAATCAGTCCCGCAATTGCAGAAATCGTAAGCATTCAGACCCTTGTGGATGAATACGCTTGGGAGTCGGAAATCATCGAATGGCGAGACTTTAAAACCTTCAGATTCGCATGTCTGGCTGGTTATAGGTGCCGAAAAATGGTAAAGCCTATCGTCTGGGAGACGATAGGCGTAGAATGTGATATTGTTTTTTATAGCTTTATTTATGGCTTTCCGCAATGTCTCCATCAGAAGTCTTTCAGTTTTGCCATTAGCTCGAAAGGTAGAGCGTCAGTAATCTCAACATCATAGAAATTTCCGACTGTCAACCGGTCATCCTTGTCAATCAGCACTTCCGGATCAACCTCTGGAGAGTCGAACTCTGTACGACCGACAAAATAGTCGGGCTCTTCACGGTCAATGACAACAGTCATAGTCTTACCGATTTTAGATTGGTTGGATTCCAAGGCTACATCTTCCTGGATTGTCATAATTTCCTCAAGGCGACTTTCCTTAACTTCTTGCGGAATGCTGTCTGAGAAATTTTTGGCAGCATATGTGTCGTCTTCTTCGCAATAGGCGAAAGCTCCCATACGCTCGAATTTCGCCTCTCTGACAAACTCTTTAAGCTCATTAAACGCGTCTTCTGTTTCTCCAGGGAAGCCCACCATCAGAGTGGTGCGAATGTGTATCCCAGGCACTTTTTCACGAATGGTGCGTATTAGCGCGAGAGTTTCCTCTTTTGTGATGTGGCGGCGCATATTTTTCAATACATCGTTGTTGATGTGCTGAAGGGCGATGTCAAGGTAGTTGCACACATTGGAATGTCTTGCCATTACGTCCAAAATCTCATACGGGAATTCGGAAGGGTAGGCATAGTGCAGCCTAATCCATTTGACTCCGTCAATTTCCGCCATCCTGTCGATAAGTTCCGGAAGGGCAAGCCGCTTGTATATGTCAAGACCGTAGGACGACAAGTCCTGGGCAATGACGTTGAATTCTTTTACTCCTTTTACCACCAACATTCTTACCTCTTCAAGGATTTCTTCAATAGGACGCGACTTGTATCTGCCAGTAATCAGTGGAATTGCACAGAATGCACAAAAACGATTGCAGCCCTCGGCAATTTTGAGATATGTGTAATGAGAGGGGGTGGTTATGACTCTATCGTAAGGCATTGTCGCAGGATTGCGCTTGATTATGTCGGATACAATGTTTACCCAATCAAACTTGCCATAGATTCTGTCTATTTCAGGAATCTCGGCCAATAAGTCGTCGCGATATCTTTCAGACAAGCATCCCATAACATAGAGCTCCTTTATGCGACCTTCGTTCTTGGCCTCGGCATAGGTCAATATCGTGTTTATTGATTCTTCTTTGGCATCGCCGATAAATCCGCATGTGTTTATGATAACTATGTCGCCATCTACGTTGTCTGAATTGTGGAATGCTTGAAAACCAGAAAGCTCCAATTGCTTAAGAAGGCGTTCTGAATCTACGAGATTTTTTGAGCATCCAAGCGAAATGACATCTATACGTTTTTTATCCATTTCAAACCGTTCTGATTAAGAAAACAAAGAATCAACAAATTCTTTTTTGCGGAAAATCTGCAAATCCTCGAGTCCCTCACCAAGACCGATATATTTGACTGGAATCTTAAACTGGTCGCTTATGCCAATCACTACGCCACCTTTGGCGGTGCCATCGAGTTTGGTTATAGCCAATTCGTTTACCTCTGTCGCAGCAACAAATTGTTTTGCTTGTTCAAATGCATTTTGTCCAGTAGAGCCGTCAAGCACCAGAAGCACTTCGTGAGGTGCGTCGGGAACAACTTTCTGCATAACATTTTTAATTTTCGAGAGCTCTTTCATCAATCCCACTTTGTTGTGCAAGCGTCCGGCTGTGTCGATTATCACAACATCTGCACCGGAGGCTTTGGCCGAGCTTACGGTGTCAAACGCGACCGACGCAGGGTCAGAGCCCATTTGCTGCTTGACAACAGGCACATCTACCCGTTCGCCCCATATCTGCAATTGTTCAATGGCTGCCGCACGGAATGTGTCGGCGGCTCCCAAAACGACTTTGTTGCCCGCCTTCTTGAACTGGTATGCAAGTTTTCCGATAGTAGTCGTTTTTCCAACCCCGTTTACGCCCACAACCATTATTACATATGGCTTTTTGTCGGACGGGACGGAAAAGTCGGGAGTGTCGGCATTGTTGTTTTCCGCAAGCATTTCTGTTATTTCATCACGAAGCAGCGTATTCAGCTCCGATGTCGATACGTATTTATCGCGTGCAGCGCGTTTCTGCAGCCGGTCTATAATCTTGAGAGTCGTTTCCACACCAACATCAGATGTTATAAACACCTCTTCCAGATTGTCCAGAAAATCATCATCGATTTTGGACCTGCCGGCAACCGCCCGCTTAAGCTTGTCAAACAAACCTTGCTTGGTCTTTTCCAAGCCTTTGTCCAACGTTTCTTTCTTTTCCTTGCTGAAGAAATTAAAAAATCCCATATATATTACGTTTTTTATTCAGATTATATTAGCGGCCGCCCTGTATGTTTGTTGCGGTCTGCTTTATTTGCTTACGTGCCAATTGCAGTTTGCGAGCAAATTTAAGTCTCATATTAGCGGCGTCATGGGCTGCCGTTATTGCGGTTGCATAATTGACAACATTCTCAATAGCGCTCTTTTCCTTCTGTGAAAGCACTTGTTTGTAACTCTTTGAACCGTTGACAAATTTAATAGTTATTGGAAGTGCGGTATTCTGAGCGATGAAAGAAAGAAAATCCCCACATTCCTGAGCGTTGAACGTGACAAGCTCAACATTCTGTCCATTGTCGTTATAATGGTAGTTTCTTGAGTTTGAGGGCGGTACGTTGCCAGTGGCGACGTTGGCGGTGTCGGCTATGGCGCAAATCCGCGTATGTCTGATGCGATGTCCTCTCAATGAAGACAGGAGGGAAATGTCTCCGTGTTCTGCAACCCTGGCAACGATTCCTGTTACAGAAGGGATTCCGTCGTCGGGCATAGTTTTGTCAACAAAATATCCTTCTACCATATCTGCACTCTTTACAAACTTAAGATTGTGCTTTATAGAGTCTGCCGCAGCCATACTTTGCTCAAGGACTTTCTCGTTTGCAATGCTGTCTGCCAAAGTCCTCTTTTCTGTAATCATAGTTTGTATATGCATTGCTTTACGTTGCACATCGATCAAACCAGGATATGTTTTCATCAAAGAATCAATCATCAACATCGCATTGTCGTAGTCCTTTCCGGCATACATACTTTTTATTTCCGACATTATTTGTTCTGCTTTCTCCGAATCCTCTGCCTGCTTGCTGTTGCCACAGGAAAACGAACAAAACAGGCATGCTGAAAGTAGCGTATATTGAAATATATGTTTAATTGTTGCGTCTAACATCTTTTACTCCTTTTATTGCTGTTATTTTCTTTATCAGATTATTGAGTGAAACAGTGTCGTTGACTCCGACGACAAGACGCCCTTGAAACAATCCGTCGTTCGAGTCGATGGCAATGCTACGCAAAGATACACTTTTTTCTTTAGTTATTAAAGACGTTATGTTGTTAACAATGCCAATGTCATCATTGCCAATGATGCTTAACGGCACTGCAAATTGGTTGCCGCCGACAATTTCACTCCATGCTGCCTTGATGGTGCGGTATGGATAGCGGTTCATCAGATGGCGTGCATTGGGGCAGCCGCGCTTATGGATTTTTATGGCGCCGTCGCTTGCTATAAATCCCATAATATCGTCACCTTGAATAGGCATACAGCATTTTGAAAGTTTGAAATTTATTCCCTTTATGCCTTCTCCAATAATCACCACGTCGCTGGATTCGGAGCTTGACAGTGCAGGCGGTTGCATAACAAATTCTTGCGCGGAGCGACTGGATGCAATCTGTTGGGTCTCGTCTTCTTTTTCTTTTAAAGCGACATAACTGTCCACAATTTGCCCGATGTCAAGTTTTTCACTTGATATCTCGTTATAGAAGTCTGTGGCGGTTTTGTATCCAAGTCGTTTTATTACTTTTGTCAGAATGGCTTCTTCTATTTCGATTTTCCGATTCTTGAAACGTCGTTGGAGCAATTCCTTGGCAAACTCCGCTGAACGGTTGCTTATTTCGTTAAGCGATTGGCGGATTTTATTTTTTGCCTTGGAGGTCGTCACTATGGAAAGCCATTGCTGCTTTGGCTGCTGTGTGGATGATGTCAGGACTTCGACGGTGTCGCCGTTTTTCAACTCATAATTAATCTTATGTGTTTTGCCGTTGACTTTCCCGCCAATGCAGGTGCAGCCAATCTTTGAATGTATGGCGAATGCAAAGTCAAGAATTGTGGCTCCAAGAGGCAGTCTGAACAAGTCGCCCTTAGGAGTAAATATAAATACTTCCTTATCGTAGACGTCCATATTCATCTTTTTCATTATTTCGGGAGTGTCTTTTCCCGATGTTTCAAGAAGATCGCGAACGTTTGCCATCCAATCATCGAGACTTTTCTCGCTCTTCACACCTTTATACTTGAAATGGGCAGCCAAACCCTTCTCTGCAATTTCATCCATACGCTGCGTGCGTATTTGAACCTCCACCCAGCGTTGGCCTGGACCGGTTACCGTAGTATGCAGCGATTCGTATCCGTTCGATTTTGGAATGGATATCCAATCCTTCAATCTCGAAGGGTTCGGCTTGAACATGTCTGTCACAATGGCAAAGGCTTTCCAACAGTCGCTTCTCTCGTTTTTAAGAGGAGTATCGATAATGATTCGTATGGCAAACAGATCATAGATGTCTTTGAGTTCCGCATTCTGTTTCCTCATCTTGTTCCAAATGGAATAGATGGACTTGGTGCGCCCTTTTATCTCAAATTTGAAGCCGTCATCCTCAAGCTTCTTTTTAATCGGAGCGATAAATTCGGCAATATATTTGTCTCGTTCCTGCTTTGACTCATTGAGCTTATGGGCGATTTGTGTATATAAATCTCTGTTTGTGTACTTCAGAGACATGTCTTCTAATTCCGACTTGATTTTATAAAGGCCCAAACGGTGTGCCAATGGGGCATAAAGATAGAGAGACTCCGATGCGATGTCAAACACGAACTTCTGATTGGGATGGTGGTTGATTGCTTTCATCAACGCAAGACGGTCGACAATCATTATTATAATAACACGGATATTTTCAGCAAATGCCATCATAAGTTTGCTGAAATTCTCATCGCGTTGTGTTGTCTGTTTCTTGTAAAGATCAGCAACGTTCTTCAGTCCATGTATAATCAAGCGGACGTCATCTCCGAATTCCGCCTTGACATCCTCAAGGGAAAAGTAGTCGTCGGAACATATTTGATAAAGCAATGTGGCTATAATCATATTCCTGTCGGCTCCCACATATCGGGATAGGAGCAGTGCTGTGTTCAAGTGTCTGACCGACGGATTTATCCCATATTTGTCACGGTGGGCTTTGCCTGCCGCAATCCCGCCCTTTATAATGTCTTCAATTCTTCGGATCTCTGGATACGATAAATCATCGGCAAGCGCGATTCTTAACTCTCGAAAGGCACTGATTACAAATTTCCGCTCTTTGTCTGTATAATATGTTTCCATTATCTTTATTTCCATAAAGTTTTCCAAACTTACGAATTTTTTGTCAATTTATAGCCTTTGTTACGGTAAAAATTAGTAAGTTTGAGTGCCTAATATAACAATTTATTCAAAACTATGTTTACAGAACACGATTTACAACAAATTAAAGACCATAGCTTGAGCGTGGAACAAATTGAAAGGCAGTTAGATGCGTTCAAAAAAGGGTTCCCTTTCCTTAAATTGTCGGCAGCAGCGACGGTGGGCAATGGAATTTTGCGCTTAGGCGCGGCCGAGGAGGAAAAATTCATTAACGAATGGGAGAGTTACTTGGCTGCGGGCGGACATATCTTGAAATTTGTGCCGGCATCGGGTGCGGCAAGTAGAATGTTTAAGAATCTTTTCTCCTTCGTTGATGGTGACAGAGATGTCCCAACCGACAGTTTTATGAAGAATTTCTTCGATGAGATTCATAAATTTGCTTTCTATGACAGGCTGAATGCAAAACTGGAGGAAACCGAGGGCGCGACAATCGATCAATTGATGAAAGACGGGAAATACAAAACCATCGTTTCTTGTCTTTTGATGCCGAAAGGTTTGAACTACGGAAGCCTTCCAAAAGCGATGCTCGATTTTCACAAGGTCGGCTCGGAAGTGCATACTGCCATGGAAGAGCATCTTGAGGAAGGCGCTCAATATGCTAAAAATTCCTCAAACGAGGTGAATCTGCATTTTACTGTATCGGAGGAGCACAAGTCACTTTTCAACGATAAACTGAAAGAAGCTATGCCTGTGATGGCATCAAAATTCGGATGTGAGTACAACGTGACTTTGTCAACACAAAAACCTTCCACCGACACGATTGCCGTCAACAAAGACAATACACCTTTCCGAGAGAACGGAGAATTATTGTTCCGTCCAGGAGGGCATGGTGCATTGATAGAAAATCTTAACGATGTAGACACAGATGTCGTATTTATTAAGAATATTGACAATGTGGTGCCAAGCACTTCGAGGAAAGCGACAATTAGATATAAGAAAATTATAGGAGGTGTTCTTGTTGAAGTGCAGAAAAAAATTGCTGAATATCTTGAACTCCTTGACAGCGGAAAATACACAATGGAGCAAGTGCTTGAGATTGTAAGATTCCTACAGCGCAGATTGTGCGTCAGATATGAAAACGTAAAACACCTTGAAGACTCTGAACTGGTCGTGTATTTGAAGCACAAATTAAACAGACCTATCCGCGTTTGCGGTGTGGTTAAAAACGAAGGAGAGCCAGGCGGCGGCCCTTATATCGCATTCAGCCAAGATGGCACAACGGCTCCGCAGATTCTCGAAAGCTCACAGATAGACACTAATAATTCAGAATCTATGGAACTGATGAGAGGCGCTACGCATTTCAACCCGGTAGATCTTGTTTGCTTTATAAGAGACTATAAAGGGAATAAGTTTGACTTGACAAAATTCGTGGACCACAATACTGGGTTCATCTCCGAAAAGTCAAAATCCGGACACGAGATAAAGGCGTTGGAGCTGCCTGGATTGTGGAACGGAGCGATGAGTGACTGGAACACCGTTTTTGTAGAGGTCCCGGTAGAAACATTTAATCCGGTGAAAACTGTAAACGATTTGCTTCGTCCTGCACACCAAGCATAAACTTTGCTTAATGTGGTGAATTTCACTGATATAAAAAAATCTCAGCAAAAGTATGTTGTAAAGCATATAAAATAAATGGCATAAAATTTGGCGAGACTACAAATAATGCCTAAATTTATGACATCGAATTAAACAACAGAATTTTTAACATTAAAAATTATAGTATCATGACGAAGACTATTTCTTTTAACGAGTTGAGAAAAATCAAAGATTGCTTGCCAGACGGTTCTATGCACAAAATTGCAGACCGTCTGAACATCAACGTGCAAACAGTGAGAAACTATTTTGGTGGCACTAATTATTCCTTCGGAAAGAACTGTGGGCTTCACATTGAGCCAGGTCCTGATGGGGGAATCGTTGTTTTGGACGACACCACAATATATGATATGGCATTGGATATTTTGCGTGAGCAAGAATAGTACAAACAGGAAATAAATTCCAAGACAAAAAAATATGGTTGCTTTCTAATTCAGAAGGCAACCTATTTTTTCCTTAAGAAAAGGACAGAACTAAAAGGCAACGAGGAAATCATGAGCGATTTCCTCGTTGCCTTTTTTCTTATTAACGCGAGTTAGGGATAAGACTGACCAGGCAACTATAATTGATTGCCTGACCAGTTCGTTTTCTTATGAATCAAGTATATCTATTTAAGATTTATAATAATTTGGCGTTATCTTCATTGATGGAAATGTTTCCGATTATGTAAATAACTAAGATTCTGACCATTCATATAAGCTTCTTTTTCAAAGGAGATGTGTTTTAATCATTTCTATTTATTGCACCAATATTTTCATAACGTCTGTTCCGGATTTCACTAAATATACTCCTGCCGGCAGTGAGACATTGACAACGCCTGATTCTGAATGCACCAAAGTGCCGGATATTGAATAAATGCGAATAACCGATGCCGCTGTGGCATAAAGACATCCATGAATGCACTCAACGTGAAGCTCTGCCGGCGCTTTGCCAACCGTCACTCCTGATGTCTGTCCAGGCTCCATCTCTACAAATGTCAATTCGCTGAACGTACTCCATTTGCTCCGATAGTCTTCCGACGTGCCATATGGGACAAATACCTTTGCCTTATAGCCATTAGAAGAGAAGGCATATTTACTAATTTTGGGAGGAGTTACCGCATCGATATGTATTTCAGCATTGTTCGCAATGTCGCGGAATGCGTCATCCCAAATCTCAATCACACCATTGCCCAAATTAATGCTTTTTAAATTTACACAATGATCAAACGTTTCTCTATAGATATTTTTGACAGCGTTAGGGATTGCAACCTGCTCAAACTTGGCATACTTAAATGCACCTGCACCAATCTCCGTTACGTTGCCGGGAATTGTCAAGGATTTACACCTGAAATTCTTTCGCCCGTTTCTTGGTTGAACCGTTACGTTGCCGGGAATTGTCAAGGATTTACACCCCAATTCATATCCATCCTTGAGACTACCGGAAAACGCTGAAGGCCAGATTGTTTTAACAGATTCAGGTATAGTTAGACTTTTTATGTAGTTGGGACAATCGCTGACATTTCCAAAAATGCTGGTACACTGATCCATATAGCTAAAGTCGATGTTTTTGTCATTGTAATTCTCGTCATACAATTGACCAATTGCAGTGACTTTAAATTCATATCCATAAGTGTCCTTTACTACCGATGGGATTACAATCTCAGTATCGTATTTGTCTATGTTCAATTGCATCAAACGCGCTTCGTCAGTATTAATTTGCTTAAAGTAAAGCGTATATCCTGTGTATTTTTCCTTGAAGTCGTAGTTTGCAACAACTCCTGCCAATAAAGTAGGGCTCGACATGGTCAAAGCCAGTACCATTAATGATAATCGATTCATTATTCCTATATTGTCATTATTGTTTAAGAAATTATTGCAAATTTAGCATAAAAAACTCGGCATTCTTCAATTGCGGCAATATTTTTTATCCACAATCGCAATATTGTCCTAAACGATTTTTGGGTACGATGAATATGAAGTTGTTATAGATAACAACCCTTTCAAAGCTTTTGTCCCTATTTATTCCTCTTCTGCCAGCTCTGGCGGAGGTGTAAATGGCTCGTTCAATACTTGTTGAGTTCAATATTCGTGAATATGTTCAATCTAAGTGATACGACAAGATTGGCAAGCCCCCATTTGTACTTTACAACGTGCTTTAGTCAGCAGGGTAGTAGCATCGTTGACAAAGCAGTCCATATCTGCGTCTCAACAGCATTGCGCGATGTTCCAATGAAACTCTTTATTTTCAACAACTGCTTGATGTTTCTGAAGAATATCTCAATCATCCATCTTGCCTTGTAGAGTTACGCGATTGTGGGAGCAGGCAACTTGAAGTTGTTAGTGAGTAACTGTACCACATAGCCATGTTCGTCATTCCAGATAGCTATGCGTCTGAGCGGTTTGGTGTATTTTTTCTTTGTCTGTTCACCTGTCAGCTCAATAATCTCGTCGATGAGTACATTTTGCGCCCTCGTTTCGGGCAATAAACGTTCTTCTATTTGTGAGTGCAGGTTGTCCCTGTGTCTGACAACAAAAAACACATTCCTGTTGTCTCAATTGTCAAGAAGGGAGAAATCGCAATAGCCACGATCTGCAATGACTACAGAATGAGGGTGAAACTGGGATATCCAAAGCGCCCCTATTGCCACCGCATTTGCCATCGGTAATGTTTACGAATACAGGAAGAAGACTGTCCCTTTCTTTGTTGTGTAATGTGCCATTTGTAGAGCGACATATCAGCGTGATGGTAGACGAACCCAGCCATTTGGTTGGCATCTTGAAACGGAATTTGGTGCGTTGCCATATCGCCTGCTGTCCAAAATGAGTAAGCAGTGTATAGTCGTCGGAACACGGTACTGTTCCTTTTTGCATTCTGATAAGCTACTGTTGCCATTGGCTGAATTCAGCCCATTGGAGATATCACGCACAGAGTCGCATCCAGAGAACTGGCAGAACATTTTAGTGGGAGCGCGACAGATTTAGAGGTGGTCCAGTATGCGCAAAGAAAATGGAAGATTTTGAGATTCTAAAATTTAGGATGAAGAACATCAGAAAAACTAAATAACCATTCAGCTAATGCAAATTAGGTTGTCGGATTCTGATAAATTATTAAAGGGCCTGCAGAATTTTAAAATCTGAAGGCCTCTAACATTTAACTGAGAAAGGTTAAGTGCTTGGAAATTAAAAGTTTTTGAAATGTGGTAGGGGAGAATCTGTGGAGCCAAAACTGGGAGGGAATAGGATAGGGGATAATTTGAGGCGATTTGATGTGTTGTTACATCTTGATGATTTCATTTCTTAAATTAAAATTTGAAAAAACATAGCAGCGATACTCAAAAGCCAATTGGAGGCAGATGGATAATGTGCGTGATTTGGGAAGATGAAATGGATATGCAATAGTGTGGAAACAGATTTTAGCTATTATCATAATATGCTATAAATCAGAATGTGTATAGAGTAAAACCAAAAGTAAAGATTTAGCATATGAAAAGATTACCATCGAATAACTGTTATCGAGAGTAGTGATGCGTAATAATTTGGTTTGCAGTAAATAAATAATATAAATATGAAGTGTCTGTTTACGTCACGCTGATTATGCCGTTGCGCCGATTTGTATATTGGAACAGTCGGATTCGTGATTCTAAATTTAAGAAACTAAATCCTAAATTTGGATTTTAAAACAGTTTTTTCTACCTTTGTATTTAGAAAATTGAACAATAATGAACGAATCAGACAACATAATAGACCGGATAAATTCATTTATAGAAGAACGCAATTTGACTCGATCCCAATTCGCGGATGCCTGTGGCATACCACGTCCTACAATTTCACAAATGCTGAGTGGAAAAAACAAAAAAATTGGTGACGATGTGATTTCTGTTATTCATAAAACATATCCGGAAATTCCAATGATGTGGTTGTTGTTTGGCGAAGGCGAAAAACCTAAGTTTTGCGCGTCTAATCAAACTTGTGAGAATCAATTATTCGCGTATGACAGTCCAAATCCTGTGGAAAATGAGATTCTCAAGGGTGTAGAGTCAAGGTCAATTGCTCAGAATATGCCTATTGTCAACCAGTTGCCGCAAGAAAAGAAGATTTCAAAGATTGTCGTGTTTTTTACAGATAACAGTTTTGAGGAGTATTATCTGAAAAAATAGCTTAAAACGTCTCTGTTTTTATCCTTCACGCATGGCTGTGTTTTGAAGGCGGAATCTCTTAGATTGGTATTTGCTTTAACGCTTCCATTTGTAAATCTTGCCATGGGCGATATGGTTCGGATGAGGTTCAATGCCCTCCAATGCCCTCCAATGCTTATTTGGCATAAGCCGAGAGGCAACTTATGCCGCTGAGTTTGTATTCAAGTTTTTTTACGAGGCAGATATAGCCGCTCCAGTTTGGTGTGTTATAAAACCGTTGTGTTTAGGAGTCGCAATGGCTACATGCTGGCTGTTGAATATGTCTCATTTGTTCTAAAAAAGGCATATTTTTCTAGCTTTTCGTTTTTCCTATAATTTGTAGTATGATAAATATCAATGCCGGTTAAGATAATTGATAATAGCACGTATAAGTTTGTAAAAAAGCACTCCGAAAAATAGAGTTATCACTATTTGTAAAATACCAACCATTGCCATAACATTTACCATTTGTTTGACACAAAGATAAAGCGAAAGAATTGATATACCAAATTTTTTTCATATGTTTAAAAGCATAGTTTTATGACACCCCCCCTATTTTCCCCCCTAACGTATGGGGGAAGATAAGTTACATAGTGTGGGAAAAGTATTAGAATTTAAGTATTAAAAAAGAGATATAGAGAGAGAAAAAAAAATTAAGAGAATAGGCACGAGCGTGCTTTGCACACTCGTGCCCTCTGCGTGGTAAACGTGCTATTAGACAGCGAACCATTTGCACTTATTGCGCTCATACCTAAAATACGTGCACATACGTAAACGCATGCGCACGCACATTTAGGTATGCTTATAAGTGCATTTCAAAGTGTGTCACTTTGCCTATAGTAGGACAAGATAATTAGGAAGCGTCGGTTACGACGCTTTGCTTCGCACAAAGATGTAAGGATTACATACATCACCAAGCAGTATAACCAATAGCATCTGAAAAATTAGTCAAAACATTAGGTATAGACAGACCAGAACCCATAAAGCCAGGGGTTTGAGCAGCGTTAAAGGCACGATTACGGGAAAAACGATTAGACCAATAAGTATTAGAATACTCATTGCGTCTAAGCATAGAGCCGAACTCATAAGGATTTTTGCCATAATAACCAAGAGTCTTTTGCAAATCGGCACGGGAAGCCTTATAAACGTCATCAAATAGTTTATCTTTCATGTCATTATCCAATTTGATACCACGAGTTTCTTCAGCAGCCTTATAAGCTTGTTGCATAGCATAGAACTCATTAGCACCATTAAGAGCAGCACGAGTAGAAGCCTCATAGAGGTCCATGAGAACTCTGTCATCAAACCATTGATACTCCTTTTGCAAGAGATTAGAACGTTCATTTGTAAATGCTTGTTCAGTCATAAGGTTAGAAATCGTTTGAGCAGTAAGATTATTCTGCAAACGACCTTGTTTGAAACCATAGTTAAGCATATAGTTATTTTCTAACCACGTTTTAGCATAAGTTTCTTCAGCATTCTTCGAAATCCATTTCGACGTTGTAGTATCATGTCCGAGTTTTTCCAAATCCTTATCGAGGAAAAGCCTAAGATACGAATTTTGAATATTTTGGGCATTAGTCTGCGAATCAAGGTTAGCAATTTCAGAACGTTGTTTAGCATATTGCAGAGCGGACTCATTTGCAGATTGCAAAACACCTTGAATAGACTGAAGCATGCCAAGTTTTTCCTGAGCAGGATTCTGCATAGTAGCAGGTTGTGCGTTAGGATAATCAGCGGAATCGAGACCACGAGCGGTACCAGCGTCACCGCCATCAAGCATAAGATTTGGATTCAATCCGGCATCAAGTAAGCGCTGACGTTGAGCAGAAGGAGCGTTATAAGCGTTTTCACGATTCCATTGTTCAATATTCCAATCATTTTGTTTTGAAGCAAGGAGATAGTTATAAGCATTAGTCTCACGAGATATTGCTAAATTGGCTTTATTAGTCCTATCCGTGCGAGTGTCACCAAGTTTGGGGCTTTTATAAGAATAATTACCACTCATCAACTGATTATAAGTAGAGCGGTCGAAAGAAGTAGAGCCATTTCCAATCGAATTTGAAGCCATAAATTACAAATGTTAATTAATTAATAAGAAAGCGAGGAGATAGGGGGGTACGCACCCCCCTAAAACCCCGCGGTGTTTTTCATAGTTTATTATTCCTTAGTTTTAGGTTCCACCTTAGTTTTAGGTTCTACCTTAGTTTTAGGTTCTTCCCTAGGCTTGGATTGGGAAACATAACGCTCGAGCGAAGAACGCATGTTTGCAGTATTCTGTCTAAGGTAGTTATACCAATCGGAAACCTCAGAAAGGGACTGAACATATTTCGACTTGATAAAAGAAGCCAATTGATCATCGCTGAATCGTGCGCTGAGATTAGGAGAATTATTAGGGCGAACATCATTAAGCCAAGCACGAAGTGTATCTACACCAAGGGTGCGCTCTAAGCGATCCTGGTTGAAGAGTAGAAACACATCGGAATGTGCGAAAACAATGGTTTCATCACCTGTCTTAACTTCAGTGTGGAGCAGTTCATGAACGGGCGATTGTTCAGCAAAGATCTGTTGTTGTTGATCACACAAAGGGCACCCTTTGAATAAGCGTTTTGTATCTGACATTGTATTAGAAATTTGAAGTTAGTAACTAATAAGGCATACCATCGTAGTCGAGATTACGGACAGCTTTGACATCAAAGAACGAGTTTATAAGCAAGCAGTCAGTATCGACAGTACTATCCGGAGAAACAAAGAAAATAGACTTATTACTAAGAATCCACGGATTGACCTTTAGGAACGGATACGAGTAGTTGAAAAGGAAGCGTCCGTCTGCACCTACGAACATATCTCGGAGATAATCAGGAGAAATAGGAGCAACCCAATGCGTCATAGTAGTACGGAAAGCACCATTAACAACATCAATAGAGGTCTTCCACGGGAGGTAGCGAGAACCATAACCTACGAAATCAGTAGGTAGAGTAATATCACCACCAGTTTTTTTATTCTCAAGGGTGTAGCGGTCATTACTGATAAGAGAACCGGAGAAAGACTGCATACCAATGCTATCAAATTCGGGAATAGGATAGTCGTTAGCATCCGTAGTCAAAAGGGTTTGGTCAATGCCGGTATAATCATAGTCGAGAAGTGGAACAGCGTGATAAATGCACATAAGGATTCCGTATTCACCTTTAGACTCAAAATGAATCTCCTTAGAGTTGTTAGAGCCAGTACCATTACCTTTGATATTAGGTTGAGCGTCCGGAGTATCAAGAGTAGAGTTGACCTCCTCATTTATGTCAATGTTGGACGAAGAGCCACCAAGATAAGTAGAAAGGTACCCGAGGTGATTAGACGGGCGGACACCGAAGTGCTTATAAATTTGTTCGCAATAGTCGTGTCCATCCGGTAAGGATATTTCTTTCCAACGCTGAAGCGCTTGTTTTTCGCGCAGTTGAAGAATATCAAACGAAGAAGAGAATTTCTGAGCGACATTAGAAGCAACCAAAGAAAATTTATGATCATGCGGAGCATTAAGCAACGAACCATATTGAAGCGGAGAGCCATCGGATTTAGTCAATAAATTGCCTTGAAAACCATCAACAGTGACGACTTCAGACGGAGAGACAAATGATTTATCTTTAGAACTATAAAGGCTTGCAGTAGCCGAAGTAATAGTACCTTGAACAGAAGATTGAGACGGAGCAAGAGTGCCATCAGAAACAACAGAAGCGACATCGCCATACTGCGATTTAGGGAGAAGTCCCATTATCATGTCCTTTTGCCAATTACAATAGCGGAGGTCAAACATACCAAGCTGATTGAAATAGGTAGAAGTTGCATCATGGAGAATACCGGAAGCCTTGAGGAAATTAAGGCGAGAAGTGTCTCCATTATAAACAGAAACGTAATCTATATTATAAGCAGATGGATTCACAGATTCCCATTCGGGACGGCGGAAAAAGTCTTGGTAGATTTTTTGATAAGCGAGTAGCGGGAATGGTGATACGGCAAAATTCATAGCATAACAACCCTTTTGTTTTGCAGAGGTTGACGAAGGGAAATCAGTAGCAATTTTAATGTATTCATCAGTAATACGACCATATCCGAGATAAGACATGAGTTTACCAAAGAGATGCGCACGGCTGAAGCCGAAGAAGTTATTACCGGCTGATTTATCTTGTGCAACAATAGAGGAAGGGTTGTATCCGGTAGAGAGTCCCGTAAGAACAGAAGGCACACCGGAATTGACAGAAGGCACACTAGCCCAAGGAGCAAAAAGTTGCTCAAGAGTGAAATAGGGGAGTTGAGAAGAAACAGAAGCATTTTGCTTAAGCGAAACGGCAGACACGGGATTGTCTTTCATTTGAGTAATAGCAGTGGGAAAGTTCTTCCAAAGCAGATGCATAGGCACAAAAAACCAATCATAGTACTCTTTAATACGAGTGTAAGCAGCGGTAGAGACCGGCTGTGTACGGGTGAAATGTTGAACTTGTGCGGTGAACTTATCGCCAGGGATTACGAATTTCCAATAAACGGGAAGTAATTCGCCGACTTTGGCGGTGAAAGCATTTTTGTTAGAAAGATCAAAACCACTTCTATGTGTGTGATTTTTCAAATCTTTGAACTGAAATAGAGATTTAGACATAAGTATAGATTTAGTTAGTAAAACATATTGTTAGCGTCATTGTGCATTTTACGCATTAGTTTGCGCAAGTGTATTTCAACGTCCGAGACTTCGAAAGATTTAGCGATATTAGATAGTTGTAGGACAGAGTAGTAGGTGTTACGGCCATTAAGATAGGTAGTTACGAAATCATGGTAAGAAACATGAAGTATTTTATGCCAATTATCGAGGTAAAAAGGCAAGAAGTTACGAACATAAGAGGATTTATCGGTGCAAGCATCCGAGAGGGCGATTTGAGCAGAATAGAAATCGGAGAGTTGCCGGAGAGCAACGTCAGACCAAAATTTATAAATAGAACGGACTTTATCTAAATTAGTATCATAGTCGACAGAGCCATCACAACAGAACTCTATAAAGTGTTTAGAAGTGTACAAAAGGGATGCTATGCGCTGAATCTGTTGCGGATAGAAACATTTAACGGGTTTGAGACCGAGAAAATAAAAAAGCCAATCAAACATAGGTATAGAATGATTAAGCAGTGCAGAGTGAAGTGCCATAGCGAGAGACGGCACGGATTGATAACCTAAAACGTTTTGGGCGGTGTAGTACAAGCGATAAAGGCCAATTGCGTCCGAAGTATTGAGCCGAGAAAAGCCATTACATTTGGGGAAAAATAGTAATTTAAGCGACCGGCTTGGAAAGATTTCAACGGATTTAGAGCCGAGCAAGCGATTGTGGGAATTAATAAGGAAAGAGGCATCCGCATATATCTCTTTTTTAATATAGCGGTAATAAGACGTACCGAAGTATTTAGAATGCGAGGAGAACGGACATAAGAAGCGATTTTGATATATAGAGGGTAAGTCACAAGCGCTATTGATATAAGACGCAACGTAGTTAGAAGCGTGTCCTCTTGATTTAGAGTAATTGACACGACCAAAGCGCCACGCTTGACGTATAGTTTTTCCAATAACCGAGGAGATTTCGGAAGAGTTGAAGTAAAAGAGGAGGTGGAAATGTATACGGAAAGATTTAGGTCCGTATTCTGATACAGCGTAGTAACGGATTTTTTCATTTATGCCATATTTACGTTTGAGGATTATTCGGAGACGTTTGAGGAAGTTTTGTAAATCAGATTTGAGAGGGTAGGAAATATGCATGCCACCAAGTTTGCATTTATTACACATCCGGACAGCTTTTTCAAGGGGAAATTTAACATCAAGAGCAAGGGCATTGCCGTAGTTATCCTTATCTCTACGACAGACAGAGAAAATATCGAAAGTATTATCGCCATTATAGCCGAGCCAAGCCTTTGGAATGAAGTTTTTAGAATATGTAAGAGTAGCGAAATAGGTGAAAGCGTTATCGTTAGATTCGCATTCGCAAAGACGTGAGAAATATGCTCCACGCTTGTTTACACAATAGGCGCATTTGCCACAAGAGGTGACGATTTTGTCACCAAAAGAGTTATAGACAACTCGAGGGCGTAGACAGGTATGGAGCAATCTCTCAAACATCAATGAATAACTATGAATAAAGAATGAATATTACAAAGGAATTTGGTTACCACCTAAAGCGCCGAGAATGGCGGTAAGAATGTAAGTTAACCATTTGATAAGGTTTTTTTTAACAGTTGGTTTCATTTTTTAAAAATTTAATAATAGTGAAAAAATTGAGCGGAGTCGAAGAAATAACCGGAGTTATAAACAGAATCGAAGTAATAGAAAAATTGTACCATAATTAACTACGTTTAGAGCCTTCGTTTTCGGAGAGTTCCGGATGAGAAACAAAGTCCGGAAGTTCTTGAATCAAAAAGATAGAGTTTGGGAACTCAAACATAAGCGTTTGAATTTGTTCAGCAGGACAGCGCACAAGGTGCGGTTTAGCGTTAGGGATTTTTGTAGTAGTAATTGACACTAAATAATTGATAGATTTTGACATAATGTTTATTTTTTGATAGTATTAATAAAATCGGAAATAGAGTGGACATGGCGAGTGCAAAAATCATAATATCTTTCAGACCAATCGCCATCCGAATTTCTAACCCAATAGACAACACGGAGACATTGAACGAAGCGACGGAGTCTATAAAGAGACAAAACCACACGAGCAAGTTCTCTTCGCTCTTCATACGTAGCGCCATGCGATAAAGTGTCCTCATAGTCAAATGTATACGTGACGTTAGTCTCACGATTATGATAAACAATAAACAAGCGGCCTATAGTAGCAAGGTTACTTTTAACTAACTCTCTGATAATCTCATTCTTTGTCATAGTTTTGTATTTTAAAAGTTAATAATTAGTCCTATAATTTGTATTATGATAAATAGAGTGCGGGTGATGTAATGTTTTTGGAAGAACTTGCCATTGTCGGTAATCATAGTCAAGTTCAGCCTCAGCGCTCCATTCGTTAGCACGTTTTAGCTATTCTTCGTCATACTTCAAATCATCCCCGGTGTCTGTTAAGTTGGTCAGATATAGCATCTACATCGTGTTGCAATGCACGTAAAGCATCATTGTGCGTTGTCGTATTCTGAATAGCATACGTCCTGCCGATACCGTCCATTTCGGTCACATAAGTATCCCAGCCGTAATGCGCACCTTCTCCCTCGCCCATATGCGAGTGGTCGAAAGCATCGAAGTCCGCTCCGCTGCCGTGGTATACACGATGCTCACGGACTGAACTGCCGTTAACCTCATCGCGCTCGGCCAAGCCTGTCGTGTCTTTGAACTCTTCACCAGCCAATGCGTCATTTTGGGTAGAAATATTCTATGATATGGGCGTTGCCGTCATTGTGCAAGCCTTTGTTTTTGTGGCTTGAAATAACAATGCTTATTCCCTCGCTCTCATTATTCTCATAATTTGTTGCAAGTGTTCCAAGATTGTTCCGTCAGCACTTGAAATGACAGTGGCATTATTAGTGGCTTCGGCTGCTATCATCGCGGTTTCAAGTGCTGATTTTTGTTTGCCGCTTAACCGCCCTCTTCCGTTCAGTCTGTCTATGACTCTCTGCATCTCTTCCGAATCAGTCACCACGTCAAGTCCACCTTTGCGCATACGCTCCACAAGGTTGTCCCTCAGTTCCCGCTCCTCCGCTTCATTCTCAGCCTCTCTCGCACTTCTGTTCACACCTTCGCCCTCCTTCAATGCACTCTCAAACTCTGCGAGAAGTCTGTCGGCGGCCTTCATCCTGCGCACACCTTCCTTGTCGCCTCTGTTCTTGAAATACTCGACCATCTTTGCCACTGCGTCAC
>ENA-OPRX01000365-OPRX01000365.1-human-gut-metagenome-genome-assembly--contig:-NODE-365-length-30927-cov-3.073205_pt1 | contig 30927 bp, 30 predicted proteins | sample MGYA00241450_ERZ501892 | MGnify/ENA primary metagenome ERZ501892 (study PRJEB25962, sample SAMEA2042223) | human gut metagenome | biome: human gut; feature: human-associated habitat; material: faeces...
ATCGTCACCGGTCATCTCAAGCAGAGTCTCATCAGACGGGATGCGGCCGTGTGAATATTTCCGGATCAGCTGGCCGTCGTTAAACCAGGTCGCGCCGCCGTTGGAGCGGTTGAGGGTGACAAGCGTTTTCTTGTCGGCGAAATATGTCGAGCCAACCAGTCGTGAGTGTGCATCCGGCACAATCTCAGGCAACTTGTCGAACTGCTCCTTTGTCGAGGAAACCAGCAGCAGGGGAGTGAATCCGGCTGCCTTCGCCCCGTCAAGAGCGTCTGCTATCCTTGTCCAGAAAGTTCCGTTGGCCTTGGCCGGGTCATAGACCGAAACCGCGAGCACGTTGCCGTAGGTGGCTCTTTCGTCTTGATAATTGCCCGATGAGTCGGTGAACGAAAGCGCCGGCTTGTTGTCTTCGATGTCCGCCCCGTTGATCAGGATGGTCTCCGTGCGGACGTATGTCCAGGTCGAATCCGGAAGGCGGTCGAGGTCAAAGGCTCCCTCCTGTCCGTTCTTTTCGTAGATGATAGTGGATTTGTAGTTTCCGGAGACGTCCTCTTCATCGTCATCTCCGATGGAAGCCAGCAACTCGCTTCCAGGAGTGAACTCGGTGTAGTCCACCAGTGGGATTGATGTCAATGAATAGACCGTGAAGAGAATTATTGAGGCTGACACGATGCCGAACGAGACATATTTCCGTTTCCTGTTCTTGCCGAAATTCTTGAACGGCAGGAACGCTGTCATCGCCAAAGCCAACAGAACCAGATTCTTAAGGAATGTCTGGAAGTTGGTCAGGTGGATCACCTCTCCGAAGCAGCCGCAGTCAGTCAGGCTTACCGGATTGAATATGGCCAAAAACAACGTGAGCACCGTGAAGAAGACAATCATAGCGGTGGCTATGATTGCGACCTGTTTCCTCCACACGCCACTGATCATCGCCGCACCGAGGATGGCTTCCGCGAGCGCGAGAACCACGGCGGTCGCCTTTGCGGTTGGCAGCAGGAACGTTACATGGAAGAATCTGAAATACCCTTCCATCACAAGACCCGCTCCTACCGGATCAAGCAGTTTGAATATCCCCGCGAGCAGGAACACCACACCAATCAAAAAAGCGCACAGCCTTCTCAGCCTGAAGAGGAAAACGTTGTTCATTTTGCTTCGATATGTTCGTCAATAACTTTCTTCACCTTTGCGAATATCCCGTCCGGCGGCAGCATCTCCCCGAACTCGTCCGAGCAGTCTATTCTGATGAAATCCGGATCCAGCGCTACCTGCTGCCTGTAGATCGCCCGCACCTGCTTCTGGAACTCTATGTCTGATTCGTGAATATCCTGGGAGCCGTGGAGATATTCCCTGTCCTTTCCCGTCCGCGCCGAGTCCAACCTGCTCTCGACGAATGTGATGGGAACATCCAAGAATATATTCAAGTCTGGCTTCGGGAGGCCGAAGTCGCCATATTCAGTGTTGAAGATCCATTCGCGCAGGTTCTCTCTTTCCTCAGGGGCGCTCAGTTTGGCGCATTGGTATGCGATGTTGGAATAGACGTACCTGTCCAGCAGCACCGATCCGCCTTCCGCCAGCGTCTTCTTCATCTGGGGGGCCGCCCCGTGCCTGTCCTCGGCGAACAGCAGGGCCACCAGTTGAGGGTGAACCGACTCGTTGCTTCCGAAATCCCCGCGCAGAAACCGGCTGATCAGATCGCCATAGACCGGCGCGTCGTATCTTGGAAAGTGAATGTATTCCAATTCCGGGCATATCTTTTCGAGATACGCCTTCAACTTCTTGACTTGCGTGGATTTCCCAGATCCGTCCAAACCTTCCAGAACGACCAGCATAACGATTGATTTTTCTGATGGAGGTCTTGAGCAATGCTCAAAACTTATTCCGAATCACAAAGATATTCAATTTTTGTCTATTTTTGTTCAAAATTAATGTCATTATGGGAAACAAGGCAGACAGAAATATTCAGGTGATGGGCATAGTGAACCTCACCGACGACTCTTTTTTCGCAGGCAGCCGCAACCTCCGGGCGGACGGGACCTTCGATGAGGAACTTTTCCGGGGCAGGATTGTGAATATGCTTGAGTCGGGAGCGGACATCCTTGATTTGGGAGCGTGCTCGACACGCCCAGGCTCAGACTCCATCAGTGAGGAAGAGGAGTGGAAGCGGCTTGAGCCGGCCTTGAATATCCTTGCTTCGGAGCATGCCGGGGTAAAGATTTCAATCGACACTTTCAGACCTGCGGTTGTCAGTCGTGCGTTTGACATCATCGGCCCGTTCATCGTGAACGATGTCAGCGGCGGAAGTGAGGAGATGTGGTCGCTGCTTGGCCGGCTTCATCTGCCGTACATAGCGATGCACACTCGGGGGACGCCTAAGAATATGCAGAACCTCACGGACTATGATAATGTCACCGAGGCTGTCCGTGAGTTCTTCGTCGGGATCGCCGCAGAGGCGGACAGGCACGGTGTGGAGGATTGGATTCTGGATCCCGGTTTCGGTTTCGCCAAGACCGTGGAGCAGAACTGGCAACTGCTGCGTGAGATGGCTGTGCTTCAGGAGTTCGGCAAAGAGATTCTCGTGGGCCTTTCCCGCAAGAGCTTTCTGTTCAGGCCTCTGGGCATCACTCCGGCTGACGCATTGCCTGCCACACAGGTCGCCGACTTCATCGCCCTACAAAACGGTGCGGACATCCTCCGCGTCCATGATGTCGCCGAGGCTGTCCGCACTGTAAAACTTTATCGTCTTTTTAATCAAGCGTCTGCTTGATTTCTGTGATCACGAACGCCTCGATATTGTCCCCGACCTTCAGGTCGTTGAACTTGTCGATGCCGATACCACACTCCATTCCGGCGGAAACCTCCTTCACGTCGTCCTTGCCCCTCTTGAGCGAGGCGAGCTCGCCGGTGTAAACCACGATACCGTCACGGATAAGCCTGCACTGCGCCGTCTTAGCGATCTTACCGTCCCTGACAAGACAGCCGGCGATCGTTCCGACCTTCGAGATCTTGAAGGTCTGCTTGACCTCCGCCGTTCCGGTGATCTCCTCCTTCTTGATAGGCTCAAGCATACCTTCGATACCGTCCTTCACATCGTTGATGGCGTCGTAGATGACGGAGTAGAGACGGATTTCGATTCCCTGCTCGTCAGCAAGTTTCCTTGCATCTGTGGAAGGACGTACCTGGAATCCGATGATCACGGCATCGGAAGCCTCTGCCAGGATCACATCTGATTCGGAGATCGCTCCCACGGCCTTATGGATCACATTCACACGTACCTGCTCCGTGGAGAGCTTGATGAGAGAGTCGGAGAGAGCCTCAACTGAACCGTCCACGTCACCCTTGACGATGACATTGAGTTCCTTGAAGTTGCCGATGGCGATCCTTCGTCCGATCTCCTCAAGGGTCATGTGCTTCTGGGTCTTGATGCCCTGGATTCGCAGGAGCTGCTCGCGCTTGTTGGCGATCGCCTTTGCTTCCTTCTCATCGCTCATGACATTGAACTTGTCTCCGGCGCTCGGCGCTCCGTTAAGACCAAGGATGGAAACCGGGGTCGAAGGACCGGCTTCTTTAACTTTCTGTCCACGTTCGTTGAACATGGCCTTCACGCGGCCGTAGTAACTGCCGCTCAGCACCATGTCTCCGGTCTTGAGGGTCCCGTCCTGCACGAGAACCGTGGCGAGGTAGCCGCGTCCCTTGTCCAAAGATGACTCGATGACCGCTCCGACACCGTTCTTGTTCGGATTGGCCTTGAGGTCGAGGAGGTCAGTCTCAAGAAGCACTTTTTCAAGAAGCTTGTCCACATTGAGGCCTTTCTTGGCGGAAATCTCCTGACACTGGTATTTGCCGCCCCATGCCTCCGTGAGTATGTTCATTTGTGCAAGTTGCTGGTAGATCCTTTCCGGCTGCGCTCCTGGTTTGTCGATCTTGTTGATGGCGAACACCATCGGTACATTGGCCGCCTGAGCGTGGTTGATGGCCTCGACCGTCTGCGGCATCACGGCGTCATCCGCCGCGATGATGATGATCGCAAGGTCGGTCAGCTGTGCTCCACGTGCGCGCATGGCGGTGAACGCCTCGTGACCAGGGGTGTCCAAAAATGTGATTCTTCTGCCGTCAGGAAGCTTCACGTTGTAGGCGCCGATGTGCTGCGTGATGCCTCCCGCCTCACCGGCGATGACATTGGATTTACGAATATAGTCGAGCAACGAGGTCTTACCGTGGTCAACGTGTCCCATCACCGTGATGATCGGCGGCCTTGGAACAAGGTCTTCCTCGCGGTCAGCCTGCTCGCTGCTACCCTTGATCTCCTCGGTCAGGTCGGCGGTCACAAACTCTACCTTGTAGCCGAACTGCTCGGCGACAAGCACAAGCGCCTCTGCGTCAAGCCTTTGGTTGATGGAAACCATAAGACCCAGATCCATGCAAGCCTTGATGACCTCGTTGACTGGAGTGTTGTTCATAAGGGTGGCGAGGTCGTTCACGGTCACGAACTCGGTGACCTTGAGGACCTTCTTCTCGGCTATCTCCTGTGCCATCTCCTCCTGGGACTTGGCCGCGGCCTGCTCCCTCTTCTCCTTTCTGTACTTGGCTCCGAAGTTGTTCTTCTTGTTGTCGTTCATCCTGGCGTAGGTCTCCTTGACCTGCTTCTGGATCTCCTTCTGCATCGCCTCCTGCTCCTCCTCGGTCATGGCCGGCTTGAAGCGATCCGCTCCGCGGTTGCGCTTCTTTCCGCCCTTGCCCTGCTCCTGTGCCTGCCTGGCGTTCTTGTTCTTGTCCTTGCGGGAACTGTTGTCCGCCTGCTTGCCTTCCTTGGCCACATCGACCTTCTGACTGCCCTTGGCGATTCTTTCCCTCTTCTTGTTGCCTTTCTTAGGCTCGAACTGGGACAAGTCTATCTTTCCAAGAACCTTGAGCCCTGGAGTGGAGCTTTCGGTGGCAGGTTTCTCTTCATTTCTCTCCGGCTTGCCCTCTGGATGCTGCTGGTGTTTGGCCTTGGCCTGTTCCTCTTTCTGCCTGGCAGCCGCCGCAAGTTTCTTTTCGTGCTTGCTCATCGGCCTTTCACCGCCACGGATGTCCTTTCCTGCAGCAGGGGTTGTCGGCTCAGGAACGGTTTCCTTGGCAGTCTCGACTTTCTTGACCTCAGGCTGAGGCTCCGGTTTACTCTCGGTCACCTCCGCTTTAGGTTTCTCCGCTGGAGTTTCCTCTACAGGTCGCTCAGCAGGCTCTGGCTTGACCTCGGGCTGAGGCTCAGGCTCTTTCACCGTCTCGGCCACAGGAGTCTCCACGACCGGTTCCGGTTGAGGCTCTGGCTTGATCTCCGGCTGTGGCTCAGGCACAACCGGCCGGATAGTCTCTGGTTCCGGCTTTGGCTCCACCGGAGTGAAGATGGTTGTCTTTATGACAGTCTCCCTGACTGGCTCGTACTCTTCCTCTTTGGCGCTTTCCTGCTGCTTCCTGGAGGTCTTCTCCAAAATCTCGTTGAGTTTGATGTCAACTTTTTCCGAAGCCTGCTTGAGCTCCAGATCCTTTCCGAACTGCTTTTCGATAGCAGGGAGATGTTCGTCTGAAATCTTGGCGTTCGGGTTGGCTTCGACCTCGACCCCCTTGCTGGACAGGAAGTCCACAAGGTTCTGAAGTCCGATGTTGTAAGTTCTTATTATTTTATTTAGTCTGATTTCTGCCATATTCAACCCCTTTAAATTAATAATTGTCCGCTGTCCGCCTTGGACGGTTACTCTTCAAATTCAGCCCTTAGGATCTTGAACACCTCAGCCACGGTCTCGTCCTCAAGGTCGGCCCTCTTGGCGATGTCCTCAGGTGTGAACGCGAGCACGCTCTTGGCCGTGTCACATCCGATGGCCTCCAGTCTGTCGATCACCCACTGGTCTATCTCGTTGCTGAATTCGCTGAGGAGAACGTCCTCCTCTTCCTGAGCCTCGTCCTTAGGAAGCTCTCTCCAGACCTCGATCTCTCTTCCGACAAGCATGCCTGCCAGCTTGATGTTGCATCCTCCGCGACCGATACCTTTCTTGACCTCGTCAGGCTGCATGTAAACCTTGATCTTGTCCTCGTCCGAGTTGCCGAGGTCGATGGATGAGACCCTTGCCGGGTTGAGGGCTCTCTGGATGAGAAGCTGAGTGTTGTTCGTCCACTGGAGCACATCGATGTTCTCGTTGCGGAGCTCACGCACGATGCCGATGATCCTGGATCCCTTCACACCGATGCACGCTCCGATCGGGTCGATCCTCTCGTCGTAGGACTCAACCGCCACCTTGGCACGCTCGCCAGGGACACGGACAACCTTCTTGATGGTGATGAGGCCATCGAATATCTCCGGAACCTCATGCTCGAAGAGTTTCTCAAGGAACTCGTTGGATGTTCTGGAAAGGGTGATGTAAGGGGTGGTGTTGTTCTTCATCTCCACGCTCTTGATGATGGCGCGGAGGGTGTCTCCCTTCTTGAACCTCTCTCCCGGAATCTGCTCGGCCTTAGGCAGATGCAGCTCGTTGTTGTCGTCGTCAAGGATGATCACCTCCTTTGACCATGTCTGGTAGATCTCACCGGTGAAGATCTCGCCGACCTTGTCGGAATATGCCTTGAAGACATTGGCCTTGTCGATGTCCATGATACGACCCTGGAGGTTCTGCCTGATGTTGAGGATTCCCCTTCGCCCGAATGACGCGAGGGACAGCTTCTTGGTGTAAACATCTCCGACCTCGTAGTCATCATCTCCTGTCTCGGCCTTGATCTGGTCGAGAGTGATCTGCGTGTTAGGGTTCTCGACCTCCTCGACGATGTCAAAGTTCTGGTAGATCTCGCAGTCTCCCTTGTCGACGTTGATGATGACATCGAAGTTGTCGGCCGAACCGTAGGTCTTCGCGATCTGGGTGAGGAACACGTCCTTGAGCACACCCATCATCACTGGTCTGTCGATGTTCTTCTCTTCCTTGAAGTCCTTAAAGGCGTCAATCAGAGTGATTTCTTCTTTCTTTTCCATGTTTATGTCCTTAATATCTTATTTCCTGAAAACAATGTGCGGCGTGACGGAATTGATCTCCTCGAATCCGAAGCGGTCCTCATGCTCCACGATCTCCTTTTTCTTCCTGCCTTCAACAGCCTCTTTCTGTGAATATCTCAGGCATATTCCATCCTCGTCGGCTCCCGTGAGGACTCCGATGATCTTCTTCCCGCCTTTAAGTCTTGCCTCCACAGCCGAGCCTATGGCCTTCCCGTATTGCTTGAGAACCTTGAACGGCTGGTCGAGTCCGGCCGAGGTGACGGTCAGGGAATAGTCCTCCGCGTCCTTGTCGAAAGCCGTCAGAAAAGCGTCGTTCACGCTGACGCAATCCTCAAGGTCCATGTCGCCGACCTCTTTCTCGATGGTGAGCACGATGTCGTTGTCATTGCTGACCGTAACATCTACAATGAAGCACCCGCGGGCTTTCACGGCCTCTTCGATGCCGGAGATTATCTGTTCTTTCCGCATAAAATCCTGGTTTTACAAAACAAAAGATAGGAGACGCTTTCGTCCTCCTATCTCTCACAACGATGCAAAGATAAGAATATTTTAGTGAATATGAAAATAAATTGCTTTCTTTGCAGACCATTTAGTAAGCGTTAAAAAAAATAAGTTGAACTAAATTTGTGTCAGATTTATGAGGATGGATTTCTTTTTGAAGAAGGAGTGTGCCGGTGGCGCATGACTGATGATAAAGGAAATATAGAGCATAAAGACATACAAAATGTTCAAGTTATTTTTTAATGATCACTTAGAAATTGTAGATTAAAATTGCCAGTATAAGATGGAATTTACCGCAAAGCAATTGGCGCAGGTCCTCAAAGGGACAGTTGAAGGAGATCCGCAGGCCACTGTGACATCGTTCGCCAAGATCGAGCATGGAAAACCGGGTCAGTTGTGCTTTTTCGCCAACCCCAAGTACGAGAAATACGTTTACACATGCAGGGCAAGTGTCCTGCTGGTCAACAAGGATTTTGTCCCGAAAGAGACTGTGACTTCGACCATGGTCAAGGTCGATGACGCTTATAAGTCGTTGGCCGACCTTCTTAAATATGTTTCCACAAAAAGGCGTACGGACAAGAGGCACAGAGGCTTCCGCTCATCTTGGTTCCTGACCACCAAGTTCGGCAAGAAGGTCTATCTCGGAAGCCATTCGTATGTCGGACACCACGCCAAGGTGGGGGACTACACGAAGATCTACGAGAATGTCTATGTCGGCGACAACACCGTGATCGGCTCGCATTGCATCATCTATCCGGGGGTCGTCATCTATCCGGGAATGGTTATCGGTGACAACGTGATCATCCATGCCAACGCCGTCATCGGCTCCGACGGTTTCGGCAACGCCCCGCTTCCTGACGGCACATGGGAGAAGATCGAGCACATCGGCAATGTCATCATCGGCAACAATGTCGAGATCGGCGCCGGGACGACCATCGACAAGTCCGAGATGGAATCCACGATCATCGGCAACGGGGTCAAGATCGACAATCTTTGCCAGATCGCCCACAATGTCCAGATCGGAGACAACACCGTGATGGCCGCCCAGTGCGGAATCGCCGGTTCCACGAAGATCGGCAAGAACTGCATCCTCGCCGGCCAGGTCGGCATAGCGGGGCATCTGAACATCGCCGACAACACGACCATCGGCGCCCAGTGTGGCGTGATCGGAAATATCCGCAAGTCAGGCCAGGTGTTCCTTGGCTCGCCAGCCCTTCCGCTCAAGAACTACCTCCGCAGCTACGCCGTCTTCAAGCGTCAGGGCGAAGAATAGTAGCCAATAGCTACGAAGTGGCAGGGTAATCCTTGAATATTCAAATATTTCATGCTATCTTTGCAGACTGCTGTATTTTACGCAGCCTGCAAAAGATAGATTATGACTTTGAATAAGCAAAAGACCCTTGCGGGTGAATATGAGTTCCATGGTAAGGGGCTTCACACCGGCAAGATCTCAAAGATGATTCTCAAACCGGCTCCCGAGGACACTGGGATAGTGTTCCACAGAGTGGACCTCGGTGAAAACGCGTTCGTCGAGGCTTTGGCTGAGAATGTGTCATCGACGGCCAGAAGTACCACTATCTCCAAAGGAGAGGCGTCTGTGTCCACGATTGAGCATCTGATGTCAGCTCTGACGGGAATGGGCGTGGATAATGCCCTTGTTGAAATCGACAATGTCGAGGTTCCGATTCTGGACGGCAGCGCCCGTTATTATGTGGAGGCGATCGCCAAGGACGGCCTGAAAGAACAGAAGGCTGACAGGAAATATGTCACTATTCCAGAGGAGATTGAAATCCGTGACGAAAAGACCGGCTCATTCGTGAGAATCACTCCGGCCGACGCGCCTTCGATGGACATCACCGTGGACTTCGGCTCCAGGGTACTTGGCGTGCAGACCGCGCATTGGGATGAGTCCACGGACTATGCCAAGGAGATCGGCCCGTGCCGTACTTTCGTGTTCTTCCACGAGATAGAGTACTTGTTCCAGAACAATCTGGTCAAGGGTGGGGATGTCGATAACGCCATCGTGATAGTTGAACATCCGGTCCAGCCGGAGCAGGTCGAGAGGCTCTCCGCGCTTTTCAACGTGCCTGAGCTTGCCATAAACGACAACGGTTACCTCAACAACCTCAAGCTCCATTTCCCGAACGAGTGCGGAAGGCATAAGCTTCTTGATCTGATCGGAGATATGAGGCTCGCCGGAGGTTATCTCAAGGCCAAGGTCACCGCTTTCAAGCCGGGGCACACAATCAACACACGGACAGCCAAGGCCATCCGTGAGAAATCTTGCTGATAAAACAAACAGATATGAACACAATTTCACCATTAGCGTCAGTGAGCCCTAAGGCGAAACTTGGCGACAACATTGAGATCGGTCCTTTCGCCTTCATCGATGACGACGTGGAGATCGGAGACGGATGCAAGATCCATACGCATGCGATGATATATTCATACGTCAAGATGGGAAAGAATTGCCAGGTATTCCCAGGTGCTGTGGTAGGCGCCATCCCTCAGGATCTTAAATATGAGGGTGAGGTCACATACGTGGAGATCGGCGACAATGTCACCATCCGCGAGTGTGTGACGATCAACCGTGGCACCAAGGCCAGCGGCAAGTGCGTGACGAAGATCGGCAGCAACACTCTGCTTATGTCCTATGTCCATGTGGCGCACGACTGTGTTGTGGGCAATCATTGCATTCTTGTAAGCTTTGTCGGCATAGCAGGCGAGACCGTTGTTGATGACTGGGCGATTGTCGGAGGCGGAGCTAAGGCTCATCAGTTCTCCAAGATCGGATGCCACGCCATGGTCGGCGGCATGTCCAAGATCAACAAGGACATCCCTCCTTATGTTCTTTGCGGCCGCGATCCGATCTGCTATTCTGGCGTGAACATCGTCGGACTCCGCCGCCGCGGATTCTCCTCCGACGTGATCCGCAACATCAAGGACATCTACGACACGATCTATTTCGCCGGCTACAACATCACCGACGGCTGCGCCAAGGTCGAGGCCGGATTCCCTCAGAGCGAGGAGCGTGACACGATCCTGAATTTCATCAGAAGCTCGAAGCGTGGAATCATCAGGGCAAACGACTCCCACGAGAAGGGAGAATTCGAATAGGTCTGAAGAAGAGGCGGCGGTGCTGCTGAGTGTGGCCTGGTTCCCGCCGATCAGCTATTTCGCATTGATGGCTAAAGACTTCATCTTGTCTCCGGACAGGGTGAAGCCTTCTGTCGTTTATCTTGAGGCCTGCGAGCATTACCAGAAGCAATCCTGGAGGAACCGCTTCCGTTACTATGCCGCCGACGGCCCTCAGAGCCTTAATTTCCCGATCATTCACGAAAGCGGAACCCATGAGCTGCCGATAACGGAGATCAAGGTGGATTACTCGACTCCTTGGCTGATCCGTACCGAACGGGCGATTGCGTCCGCCTACGAGTCCTCCGCTTATTTTGAATATTACAAGGACGAACTGTTCGGAATCCTGGATTCACAACCAGAGACGTTGTTCGACCTTGATTTACAACTGATCAGGTTCTTCCTCCGGAAGACCGGCGTCTCGGTGGACCTGAGGATGACCGATGAATATGTCCCCGTCCGTTCCCGTGAGATTCCGTTGGATTCCGGCCGCTACGGAATGGATTACCGGGAACTCATCCACCCGAAACGTCCGGACAACATATTGAAAGACCTGAATCTGGAAAAACCGTACTTCCAGGTCTTTGCCCAAAAGTACGGTTTCGTTCCGAATCTTTCCATCATGGACCTCCTTTTCAACGAAGGTCCGGATTCAATCTCCTATCTGAAAAACCTTTAGAATCTCCACCCGAAGGTCGCCGTGATGCTGTAGAGGTCCCTCTTGTTGAGGATCATCGGAGAAGCCAGATCTTTAAGGTAGTCGGCGTAAGGTGAGATATATTCATCCGACAGCATAGTCAGCCTTGCCGCGATGTCCGCGAAGAACGATCCGTTTGATGAATATCCAAAGCCTACGGAGAATGCGTTGATTCTGTCGTTCAACTTCGTCTTCTCATTTCCGTTATATACATATTCAGGAGTGGTGGTGAAATTGTAGCCGGCGCGCACCGCAAATTCCGGTACCGGCTTAAATTCCGTACCGATCCTGACCATGTGCGACACTCCCATGCAGTCACGTATCTCGTCATTCAGATTTCTGAAACTGTCGTCATTCCATCCGCCTTCCTTGCTCGTGAACTTCATCGTGCTGTAGTCGGTCATCTCGTAATCCGCGCTGATGAGAGCCATCCCGGCGAAGGTGAACGCCGCTCCGGCGTTGAGTCTGTAAGGCGAGCGTAGTCTGTAGGAATTATCCCCCTCAGGCGTCTTGGCCGACCCGTTGAATGAGGCGTCGGTGTAGTTGACATTGACATCTTGTCTCCAACGTTCGTTGATTTCCATGATTGTCGGTGTCTGAACGGCTCCACCTATGCGTATCCCGTCCACAGGTCTCCAAAGAAATCCGAACTTGCCGTAGACTCCGCTTCCGTCCGCCGTGTAGGAGTAACGGGTGCGATAGTCGCTGAAGTAGGTCTTACCTTTCTCTCCGAAGTCCATCTCGAATGCCGACGGGTTCTCCGCGGCTTCCTTGAAATATTCATCATAGTTGTAGTTGAGGGAGGTTATTCCGAGATTCGCTCCGAGGAAGAACGTCTCTCCAAAATTGAACCCGACATTGAGCAACGCATCGTATTTGCTTCCTGTTACGTTCCTGCCGTATGCCTGGTTCAACGCTCCAGGAAGGGAAATGTTGTAGATGTAGTTGCCGTCGGCATCCTTCTCTCCAGTCTGCTCATAGATTTCTGTCGCACCTATGTAGCGCCAGTAATAGGCCGGATCGTTAGAGTCTCCGAAATTGGAAAGCGCTCCTGCCTGGACGTTTGCGATCACATTCCATGGCGCGTATGAGCCTTTGTTAGGGTCATTGGTGTAATCATCAGGGTAGTAGTAGGGGTAGTCCCAACCTCTGTCTACTCTCTCGTTGTTGCTGTTGATGGAATATCCGTTAAGGAAATCCATGTCATAACCTTCGGCCGCCACAGCCATGGAACTGATGTAACTTGTCTTGTCGTTCCTGCCGCCTGCCATCATCTTGCCGGTGAAATTGTTCGTCCCGTTGACGACAAATCCACAAGTGATGGCGGTCAGACCGCTCCCGCTGCCGGTTTTCCAGTTGAATGTCGCACCGATGTTCGGCATCGAGAATCTGGTGAGACTCTCGCGTCTCTCATTGGAGAAGTTGTCAACTCCTCCGACAGGGTAGGCGCTGTAGGATGAGTTCATCGAACTGAGCGTGAGATTCGGCGTGATCGTGAACTGGGAGTATCCCGCCACTGCCGATCCCGCAGGATTGATACCGATTGACCCGAGGTCGCCGCCGACTGCCGTCATCGCGTTGCCCATACCGATCGACCTTGCCGTTCCGTAGTAGTTGTTCTGGCTGAATGTCAGCCCGTCGTACATTGTCTGCGCCCCGGCCGCTACCGCGGTCAATGACAAAAGCGCAGTGAACATTGCTTTTCTCATTATTTCTATTGTTTTAGTGGTTATGGTTACCTTCTTCCGCCACCGCTTCTGGAGCCGCCTCCTCCGCCGTACGAACCACCTGAACTTCTGGATGATCCGCCACCGGAGAACCCGCCGCCGGAATAGTTGCTACTGCTGCGGCTTGAGCTGCCGGAAGAATATGAACTTGAGCTCCTGCCTGTGGAGTAGCTGCTTGAGCTCCTCGTCGAGCCGGAAGAATAATCATTGCTTGACGAAGACCTGTAGGAAGATCCCGAAGACCTGTAGCTGCCTGTTGAGGAACTTCTGCTTGATCCTGTAGAGAATACGCTGGATGTCGTTCCGCTTGAGCTTCTGCTACCGCTTGCCGGTCTTGAGTACATCGTCGAGGATGAAGAGGATGACGAACGGCTGCTGCCGTAGGATGACCTGACTGAAGATGAGCCGGTAGAGGTCCCGAATGAGGATGATCCGCTGGATCTGACAGTGCCGCCGACCGATGACCTGACGGATGAGGACCTGTCAGACGAAGACCTTACCGAGGATGATCTTGCTGATGAGGATCTTACGGATGAGGATGCCGGCCTGTTGACCGAGGATATTGATGACCTTGTGCCGCTTGTGCGTCCGCCAAGGCTTGAAGACCTTGTGGTAGTCGCTGACATTGAGGATCTTGTTGATCCGATGCCGCTTCTTGATCTGGTCATTGAGGAACTTCTCACTCCGGCGCTCCTTGAAGAGGACCCGATTCCGCTTCTTCTGCTTGAGCCGGTTGTGCTAAGACGTGGAGTGTAAACCCGTCCGCTGCCAGGACCGAAGAAGTCACGGTCGTGGTGGTGATGATGGCCGTAGCCCCAGCCTCCGTAATACCACGGATCGTACCAGCCGCCGTACCAGCCTCCATACCAGCCACCGTACCATCCGCTATAGTACCAAGGATCCCAGTACCAAGGGTCGTACCATCCGCTGTAATACCACGGATTGCCCCACCCCCAGGAATATCCATAATACCAAGGGTCATAGTGCCACGGTGAGTACCAGCCACCATAGTACCAAGGATTCGCGCCCCAGTAGATCGAGGTGTAGAAAGGACGGTTCCAGGAATACCAGGATGTCGCGTACCAAGGTTGGTAGGCGGCCCAGGTGTCGAAACCGTTGTCGTAGAGGTAAACGGATGTGGTGTTGTCAGTGTTGTTGAAATCTATTCTCGCCGCTTTGTTCTCAGGGATGAACAGAGTGTCAACCTTTTCTCCGCTCTTCATGAAGATCGGGGAGTTCTTTGTCTTTGCCACAAGAAGGTCGGTCTCCTCGTCATTTGCGGAGGTGGCTGCCTCCTCGGCTTGATGGACCTTGGCATTGGATGTATAGTAGATTCCATCCTGATACTTCTGCCTGGAAGCATCACTGGCAAACCGCGCCGCTGAACCGCACGAAGTCAGTGCCAGAAGCGCCGAGATAAAGAGGATTGTGCGTGTTTTCATTTCTGAATCTCCTATATTTGACAATTAATTCGTAACTTCGTGGCCGTATTCAAAGGTACTGGCCACACAAATGTTCTCTAGTGAACAAAATCCATACCTTTCGGAATATTGCACAATAATAAGAATAATTGACAAAAACAGCAAAGAATATATGGCAAAGGAAGTGACAAAAAGGTCTGAGAACTATTCTCAGTGGTACAATGATCTGGTTGTGAAGGCAGACTTGGCGGAGCAGTCCGCCGTCAGGGGATGTATGGTGATAAAGCCTTATGGCTACGCGATCTGGGAGAAGATGCAGCACGCCCTTGACACTATGTTCAAGGAAACCGGCGCTGTGAACGCCTATTTCCCGCTTTTCATTCCTAAGTCCTTCTTCAGCAAGGAGGCCGAGCACGTGGCGGGATTCGCCAAGGAGTGCGCCGTCGTCACCCATCACAGGCTTATGAACGACCCTGACGGAAAGGGCGTTGTCGTGGATCCGTCCGCGAAGCTTGAGGAAGAGCTTATCGTAAGACCTACCTCCGAAACCATCATCTGGAGCACATATAAGAACTGGATCACATCATGGAGGGATCTCCCTATCATGTGCAACCAGTGGGCTAACGTTGTCCGCTGGGAGATGCGCACAAGGCTTTTCCTCCGCACCGCCGAATTCCTTTGGCAGGAGGGCCACACGGCCCACGCGACCTCGCAGGAGGCTCAGGAAGAGGCACAGAGAATGGTTCAGGTGTACGCGAAGTTCGCTCGTGAGTTTATGGCTCTGCCTGTGATCGTGGGACACAAGAGTCCTAACGAGAGATTCGCCGGCGCGCTCGACACCCTTACCATCGAGGCGATGATGCAGGACGGGAAGGCTCTCCAGGCCGGAACATCTCATTTCCTCGGCCAGAACTTCGCCAAGTCGTTCGATGTGAAATATACAGACAAGGAAGGCCTGCAGCAGTACGTGTGGGCCACATCCTGGGGCGTTTCCACGAGGCTTATGGGAGCCCTCGTGATGGCTCACGGCGATGACAACGGACTTGTCCTTCCGCCGGCTCTGGCCCCTATCCAGGTCGTTATGGTTCCGATCTACAAGACCGAAGAGGATCACACGAAGATCTTGGACAAGATGGCTCAGTTGAAGAAAGCCCTTGAGGCCGAAGGACATACTGTCAAGATTGATGACCGTGACACCCTGCGTCCTGGATTCAAGTTCGCCGAGTGGGAGCTCAAGGGAGTCCCTGTACGTCTGGCTATGGGACCTCGTGACCTGGAGAACGGCACTGTAGAGGTTCACAGAAGAGATACCCTGGAGAAGCAGACTGTCGCCCTTGAGGGGCTTGACAAGTCAATCGCCGCCCTTCTGGACGACATCCAGAAGACCATCTACCAGAAGGCGTTCGACTTCCGCGCGTCACACGTTGAGAAGTGCGACGACTGGGAGGAGTTCAAGGCCAAGATCGGCACAGGCAAGTTCCTGCTCTGCCATTGGGACGGCACGGCCGAGACCGAGCAGAAGATCAAGGACGAGACAAAGGCCACGATCCGTTGCATCCCTGTGGACAGCTTTGTCTGCGAGGAGGAGGGCAAGGACATCTACTCCGGCAAGCCTTCAAAGCAGAGGGTCGTGTTCGCGATCTCTTATTAATTGGGAATATAATAAACTGACTATGAACGTGAAAGCGATTAAACGAACAATGCTGTCCGTGGCTCTTGCGCTCGTTACGTTCGGAGCGTCCGCGCAGACGGACACGACATGGAGAAACGCCCAGTCAGCCGCGGCCGCCGCCGCAAAGCTTCTGACACAGACAGAGGAGACAAAGGTCGTGGCTCCGAAACCGGACTATTGGAACAAGTCGTTGATGACGAACCTGAACTTTGTCCAGAGTAGTTTCACGAACTGGGCGAAGGGAGGTTACAACAACTATGCGTTGAGCGCCTACATTGATGGCAACGCGAAGTGGAAGAAAGGTGAGAAGTACTGGAACAACCGTCTCCAGCTGGACTACGGATTCCTTTATTCCGCCGACAAGCCGATCATCCAGAAGAACAAGGACCGGATCCTGTTCGAGAGCACTTGGGGCTACAAGGCAACAAAGACTTTGAACTACTCCGCCAAGTTCACGTTCCTCAGCCAGTTCGCCAACGGTTACAACTACCCGACTCCGGCCGTGGAGGAGGACAAGGAGCCATCCAGCAAGGATTGGAGAAACGCCCGTGTGCTCAAGTCCAGCATTCTTTCTCCGGGAACTGTCAATCTGGGTCTTGGTATTGACTGGGTGCCGAGCAAATGGCTGACGGTCAATATGGCGCCTATCACAGGAGGCTTCACAATCGTCGGAAGCGAGAAGCTGCGAAAGAACTATGGTATGGGGAGGAAGAAGAAGTACGAGGATACCGAGGTCTATCCGGACGCCAAGGATGACAAGAACATCTACTACAAGACTGGAAACTATTATAAACCAGCCCGTTTCGAGTTCGGTGCCCAGCTGACCGCCGATGCCAAGGTCAAGGTCAATGACAATTTCGAGGGCTCGACGCATCTGCTCCTGTTCTCAAACTATCTGAAGAATCCGAAGAACATCCGTGTGAACTGGGACACCCGCATGATGTGGAAACTCAACAAGTTCTTCTCGCTGAACATCACGACCAACCTCATCTACGACGACACTGTCCTCATCACGGACAAGGACGGCAACACCGGCAGGAGGGTGCAGTTCGCGCAGGCTCTCCAGTTCGGCTTCACGTACACGTTCGCAAGCAAGAAATAAAATTCCTGAATATGCAGGAACGTTTTGACAGAATCCTGAAAGGGCTGCTTCCTGATGGAGAGGCGGTTCTTTTGGCTGTCAGCGGCGGGGTTGACTCGATGTGTATGGCGGAGCTGTTTCTCAATTCCACCGCCAAGGTGCGTTTCGCGTTGGCTCATTGCAATTTTCATCTGAGGGGAGAGGAGAGTGACTCGGACGAGACTCTTGTCAGGGAATGGGCCGAAAGCCACGGCGTCATATTCATAAAAACAGATTTTTGCACAGAGGAATATGCCGCCTCGAATGGTGTAAGCATCGAGATGGCGGCGAGGGAGCTGCGTTACACTTGGTTCGCGGAGGTCTGTCGGGAGCGAGGATTTGCCGCTTTGGCTGTCGCTCACAATGCCAATGACAATGCTGAGACTATGATTCTGAACATGTAGCGTGGCACCGGGGTGAAAGGAATGACCGGAATGCGCCGCAGTTCGTCCCTTCTGGGTTCGGGCGCCCGACTTATCCGGCCGCTTCTCGATTTCTCACGCGGGGATATTTATGAATATGCCGTATCGCACGGGCTGTGTTGGCACGAGGACAGCACCAACGCTGATTCCGCCTACAAGCGCAACTGCATCCGCAATGAGATATTCCCGCTTTTTGGAAGGTTGAATCCGTCGTTCCTGACAACGTTGAACGAGGATATGGAGCGGTTCGCGCAGGTTCAATCCATCGCTGATGAATATGTCCGTTCGGTTTCGGCGGAGATTGTACGGCTTGATGGTAATGGCCTTCCTGTTATTGACCATCAGAAGCTTACGGCTAAAAAGAATTGGGAATATGTCCTTTTCCGTCTTTTGGAACCTTTCGGGTTCACTTCCTCCGTGGTCGCGGACCTTGCCTCTGTCCTGAAAAGTGACGGTACCGTCAGTGGCAGGACGTTCGTTGCTGATGAATATCTTGCCGTGACTTCGGCTCGGGAGATTGTTATATCTCCGGTCGCAGAGCTTGCCGAAGCGACTGACCTAACCATCAATGGCCCAGGAACATATTCATTGAACGGAATAAAGTTCTCCGTCTCGCTGTCGGACGATGTGAAGGACGTGAAGACAAGCGTAGGAGAGACTAAACTGGATCTCCCGTTCCCTTTCACAATAAGACATTGGCAACCAGGCGACTGGATGCGCCCGCTTGGAATGCGTGGCCGCAAGAAGCTCAGTGATATGTTCGTGGACCTTAAACTTGATATTCTTGAAAAGAAAAAAGCCCTCGTCATCGCTGACGAAGGCTTCCATATTCTCGCATTGGTAGGTCATCGCATCGATGACTCCGTGAAGGTGACGAAGGCCACAGCCACCGTCACAGTGATCCGTCTTATCTGATCTCTATCTCGAACGGCATTCTCGCGAAGACAAGGTCTCCCTGGCCTTTCGCCCAGCTCCTCTGCCAGTCAAGCAGATTCTTCGCCACGCCCTCCAGCGGAGTTCCGGCCAGTGCGTTGGCCATGGCCTCCTCCGGGTTAGTGGTCTTGCCAAACTGCTGCAGCAACTGCTCCATAATCGTCAAAGGTTTAGGGTAACTTGCTATACCCCAGTTCTCAATATCGGCGTCCCCGGCCATCGACGCCGCGTACTTTATCGCATCCTCCAACGTTCCGATCTCGTCCACGAGACCGATCTTAAGTGCGTCGGCTCCGGTCCAGACACGTCCCTGAGCGATCTCGTCCACCGCCTCGAAAGTCATATCACGTCCCTGCGCGACTATGCTCACAAAACTGTTGTAGATGTCGTCAACATAAACCTGCATCCAGGCTGTCTCCCCGGCGTCAAACGGACGGGTCAGCGAAAGCATATCGGAATGCTTGTGGGACTTGACCGGCACCATATTCACGTGCACTATGTCCTTTAGAGTCTTCCCGAACTCAGGGATGGCGGAGAACACACCGATCGAACCGGTGAGAGTCGTCGCGTTTGAGAATATGTGGTCGCAGCTGTTGGAGATCCAGTAACCGCCGGAAGCAGCATAGTCACCGTAAGAGGCGATGACCGGCTTGACTGCTCTGGTGAGGTCGATCTCTTCCTTGATCTTGCTGGCAGCCAGCACTGTACCGCCAGGAGAGTTGACCCTGAACACGACAGCCTTGACGGTTGAGTCCGCCCTTACCTTGGCGATGATGCCGGCGAAACGGTCGCCGCTGATGTTGTTCGGGTCGTCCTGCTCAAGGATATTCCCGTTGGCGTAGATGACGGCGATGTTTTTCTTGGCGTTCAGGTTCGGCGTTGCCTTGGCGGCGGCATAGTCGCAGAACGGGATGAATTTCACATCCTTGTAACTGTCCTTGCCGGCCAGGTCGGCGAGTTTCCCCTTATATTCCTCAACGGAGAGAGCCTCGTCGGCGAGGTTGTGGCTCACCATATCTTCAGGAAGGGCTATGGAAAGGTGATCGATGAAGTAGTTGAGTGAGTCCACGCTCACACCCCTGCTCCCTGCGGTCTCCGCGGCCACCGTTTCCCACATGGAGTCGATCATCGCCTGGTTCTGCTCCATATTCTCAGGGCTTGGCGCGTTCTTGACGTACATTTCGCCGGCACTCTTGTACTTGCCGTGGCGGATGAGCTGGTAGTTTACACCGAGCTTGTCGAGCAGATCCTTGAGAAACAACATCCTCCCGCTTATTCCCAACATAAAGTTGTTGCCGCCGTGATGCCTCGTCGTGTAGATCTTGTCGGCCACTGACGCGAGGTAGTAGCTTCCGGAAGTGAACGCCTCGCCGTAGGCTATAACGGCTTTGCCGCTCTTCCTGAAATCGGTCAGGGCCTTGCGGAGTTCCTCCAGTTTGGTAAGGCTGGTGGAGGCGCCGTCTGTCTTTACGAGGATGTACTGCACACCCGGATCCTCGGCGGCTTTGTGGATTGCCTTGACGGCATCGTGAAGTCCGACCAAAGCGATCTCTCTGCCTTGGATGGAGGTGAGCGGGTTGCTTTCCTGAGTCTGTTCAGTGATCTCGAATTTAGACATGTCCATCAGCAGGACACCCTCCTTGGGAATAACGGCGCCGGAGCCTCCGGAGAATGAAGCCGCAGAGGCAATCATTGAGCCGAGCATCATAAAGAACATGAAGAACTTCACGATGCCCCAGATGAACAGGCCGCACAGCACGGCCAGCACCCATTTGACGAATTCTTTTGTGTTCATATAGCCTGAAAACGTTTTGGTTTCTCTGGTTGCGAGATTTTGTACAAATTTAATCATTTTCTTAATAATCAATTATTATATTTGCATCCGGCGTATAACTTTGTTTGAAGGAACGGCGCACTACGCGCTTGGCTTATGATGTGAATTATGAGAAAGACTATCATCGCTTCTATTATGGCCACGGTGTTGTCCGTTGGCATGTAAGCCCAGTCGGTTGACACTACCTCTATATATAAGGATAGGAAAGACAGTCTCAACGCGACGGTTTTTGTCGGTCATCAGGAGAATAGCATCTCAAGAGGAAAGACCTTGAGGACGGAACTTATCTCGGCCTCGGGACTTCAGAAGATGGCTTGTTGCAACCTTGCGGAAAGCTTTGAGAACTCGGCCAGCGTGACAGTCGGCTATTCGGACGCTGTCACGGGAGCGCGTCAGATAAGGCTTCTGGGCCTTTCCGGGACATACACGCAGATGCTGGACGAGAACCGTCCGGTGATGAGAGGGATAACCGCTCCATATGGACTGTCTTATGTTCCAGGGCCATGGCTGGAGAGCATCCAGATCGCGAAAGGCTCCCCGTCCGTGATCAACGGCTTGGAATCAATGACCGGACAGATCAATCTTGAGCACAAGAAGCCTACCGAGGAGAAACCGCTTTTCATCCAGGCTTCGATGATGAGCGACACCAAGGCGGATTTCAATGCGACATCGGCCTGGCAACTCAGCCCGACGGTCTATACGATTCTGTTAGGACACGTCAGCGGGAACTTCAAGACCTACGATATGAACGATGATGGCTTCCGTGATGATCCTAAGATGTTGCAGTTTAATGTGGCCAACAGGTGACTTTACTATACTCCCGAACTTCAGGTACGCTGGGGCGTGAAAGCTGTCCGGGACCATCGGCAGGGCGGAATGGACGGCTATGACAAAAGCGGGATGGAACCTCGTTGGGCTTCAGATGAGTTTATCCTGGAACCAACAGAAGGGAACTCTTTCGCAAAATATCTCTCGGAATCCCCTTGGGGCACCGACATCACGAACAGTCTCCTGAACGCCTACCTGAAAGTCGGCAAGCCTCTTCGCGAGGACGGCTCCTCCAGCATAGCCGCCATAGCGGACTGGTCGTGGCAGAAAAGCGACTCCTGGTTCGGCGCGTCATCCTACCTTGCGAGCCAACACTCGGGCTTCATCAACCTCCTCTACAGGAATATGTTGAATGAGTCGCACGACTTCACTGTCGGCCTTTCCGGCACGTTCGACCACATTGACGAGGCTGTCGCAAAATTGGACTACGGCCTGTGGAGTGGTGAGAATTGGAATGGGCAGCGTCCATATTCCGGAATCGCGGATCATTTCTTCGGCGGTGCTTACGGGGAATATACCTTCCACGCCGGGGACATATTCACATCAATTGTCGGAGTCAGCGCTGATTGGTACAAGGGGAGCGGGTTCAAGTTGGCTCCGAGGGTGACTTTGAAATATTCACCGGCGGAATGGTTCGTGGCCAGAGCGAACGGCGGCAGGGGACTGAGGTACGCGGATCCGGTCGCAGACAATATCGGTGTGATGTCCACCCACAGCAGGCTCCAAGGGAATTGTATGGAGCGGCTGCTTGAGGATTCGTGGACATTCGGAGGAAACCTTACTTTTTATATGCCGCTCGGGGTCGATCCTTCCAAGACTTATGTCAGCTTTGATTATTTCAGAACCCAGTTCGCGCGTCAGTTGATGGTGGATTATGAGGTGCCGGGCACAGATGTTAACGGCGGACGTGACATCTGGTTCTTTGATTCCGATGGAAGACGCTCATATTCAGATAACTGGCAGGTGGATTTCAATGTCGAGCCATTTGACCGCTTCACCGTGGCTTTGACCGGGCGCTACACCAACGCCCGGCAGGAGAATTATGGTGGCGAATTGGTGGAGAAGCCGATGCTCAGCTGCTTCAAGGGGGTGCTGAACCTTCAGTATAAGACAAATCTGAGCCGATGGATATTCGATTTCACCGCTTCCGTGAACGGTTCGGCGAGGGTGTATGACTTTATGAAAGATCTGAAGGATGATGGTGGGGAACTGCTTTATCCTGATGGCCGCACTCCGGTCTATCCATTGCTATATGCGCAGATAACCAGGCGTTTCCGTGGGTTCGACATCTATGCTGGGGTTGAGAACATCACGAATTTCACCCAGATGCACGTGCTGGTGGGGGATAGGAACGCCGCCGGGGAATGGACTCCTTGGACTCCAGGCTTCGATGCCAGCTGTGTCTGGGGGCCTATTATGGGACGGCGGATCAATCTTGGCGTGAGATTGACGCTCTGGAGGGCGACAAAGAACGATTAAATCACTATCTTTGCAGGATGAACCATGGCGCGGATAACCACGCTGCTGCCATAAGGTTGTAGATTATGAAAAGAATATTATTGATAGCGGTCGCGGCCGTGATGTTGGCTGCGCCTTTTGCCGCGGCTCAGGCTGCTCCTTTCGAGGGTTTTGCGACGGAGGCACCCGCCGACAAGAATGTCGGCGAGGTTGTTTTCGCGACGAATATGCATTGTGACAAATGCGTGAACAAACTCAATGAGAATCTGGCGTTCCTCAAGGGAGTCAAGGACTTGAAGGTCTCTCTCAAGGATCAGACAATCAAGATCAAGTACGACCGCCGTAAGACCGATGAGAAGACCCTTGCGGACGCTATCAAAAAACTTGGCTACAAGGCCGATAAAGTGGAAAAATAACGATTATGAGTCAGAAACCATCAATCCCCAAGGGAACACGTGATTTCGGTCAGCGGAATATGGCCGAAAGGAATTATATCTTCGACACCATCAAGAAGGTCTTCAGGACTTTCGGCTATGCCCAGATCGAGACTCCGGCTATGGAGAATCTGTCAACCTTGCTCGGAAAATATGGCGAGGAAGGGGACAAGCTTCTGTTCAGAGTCCTGAACTCCGGTGACTGTTTCTCAAAGGTCAACTTTGAGGATTACCGCAATGAGGAAGGGGGAGTGAACAGTGTCGCTCTTTCCAAAGAGATTTGTGAGAAAGGTCTTCGCTACGACCTGACCGTGCCTTTTGCCCGTTTCGTGGTCCAGCACCAGAACGAGATCTCCTTCCCGTTCAAGCGTTTCCAGATCCAGCCGGTCTGGAGGGCAGACAGGCCGCAGAAGGGACGTTACCGTGAGTTCTACCAGTGCGACGTGGACGTGATCGGCAGCAAATCTCAGGTCAATGAGCTTGAACTCGTGCAGATTGTGGACAAGGTGTTCAGCCTTCTGGACGTGAATGTGCTCGTGAAGATCAACAACAGGAAGGTCCTGACGGGTTTCGCCGAGATCTGCGGATTTCCGGACAAGGTGGTTGACATCACTGTGGCCATTGACAAACTTGACAAGATCGGCCTTGAGAGCGTTGAGGAGGAGATGCGTGAGAAAGGTCTGACCGACGGTGCGATCGCCGTGATCGAGCAGATTCTGAAACTGTCCGGTTCCACTTCCGGGAAACTGGCTTCGATGCGCTCGCTGATGAACGGCGGCTCCGCTTCCGGACTCGTTTCCGAGACAGGCCTCAAAGGTCTTGACGAGCTTGAGGAACTTTTCGGCCTGATCGATGCTGCCGGTGTAAAATGCCCGGTAGAGATCGATCTTTCCCTTGCCCGTGGCCTGAATTACTACACAGGTGCCATCTTTGAGGTGAAAGCCCTTGATTTCCAGATCGGAAGCATCTGCGGAGGCGGTCGTTACGACAATCTTACCGGAATATTCGGTCTTCCGGATATGTCAGGAGTGGGCATCAGCTTCGGCGCCGACAGGATCTATGATGTCTTGAAAGGCTTGGATAAGTTCCCTAAGTCATTGGCTTCCAGCACCACGCTTCTGTTCGCTTGTATGGGTGTCGAAGAGCTTCGCTACGTCCTTCCTGTCGCCGCCGCGTTGCGCTCAGAAGGTGTCTCCGTTGAGGTTTATCCGGAGCCGTCAAAACTCAAGAAGCAGTTTGACTACGCCGAGAAGAAGTCCATTCCGTTCCTTTCCATCAACGGTGGCAACGAGGTCGAGGCCGGCGTCATCCAGCTCAAGAACCTCACCACCGGCGAGCAGAAATCCTTCGCCAAGACCGACATCGCCGGAATGAAGGTGTTTATGAATATATAAGGATAAGAAATCTGTAGAACATATATCTGTAGGAAGTCTCCTTCTGAAATTTTGCACGTTACCAAAATTTCAGAAGGAGACTTCCTACAGAGTGATTCAGATCCGAACATTTTTTTGAAATATGTTTTGCATTTCAGAAAAATATTCCTACCTTTGTAGTCCAACATCGCGGGGTAGAGCAGTTGGTAGCTCGTCGGGCTCATAACCCGGAGGCCGGAGGTTCGAGTCCTTCCCCCGCTACGAATTTGCCGTAACTTCTTGCGTATCAAGAAATTGCGGCAAAATTATTAAAAATGCTGCGCCAGATTTGCGCCAAAAAAATTCGCGGTCTGAGCCGGTTCCTGTCAAACCTTTGTTGGGGAGTTCAAAAATTTCCCCAACAAAAAAAATGTCTTCAAGTCTCCGCACGACGAATGGCTTTATTCCGGCAAAAATTGCCGAGGGAAAGCGTTGGTATGTTGAATTCTATTGCCTCGATCCAGAAACGGGACGTCTTCGAAGGAAAAGAGTCTCCGTCCCGAAAATCAAAGGTGTCACCGCACGCAGAAGGTACGCCAACGATATGGTGATCAACATCAATGAGCAACTTTCACAGGGTTGGAATCCATATCTGTCCCTAAACAATCCGGAGGAGTACACTCTTTTTGATGATGTCTGTGAGAAATATTACCGTTACTTGTACAAGTTGACGGAGTCGGACATTATGCGTGTCAAGACCTACAACGGCTATACCTCGTTCCTGAATGTGTTCCGTGCCTGGAATAAGGATCAGGTCAAACCTGTATGCTACGTCTACCAACTAAAGTCATCTGTTGTCTCGAAGTTCCTCGACTGGCTTTGGCTCGATTGCGGGAAGGCTGCCAGAACCAGAGACAATTACCTCTCTTGGCTTCGCAGCTTTGCGGGATGGCTGATGGAGAAGAACTATATCAGCGAGGACTTCACCGCGAACCTTACCGCCGTGCAGGGAAAGCGCAAGTGTGCCAAGAACCGCACCGTCATCCCGAAGGAGACTATGCTTGCCATCCGTGAATATTGCGGCGACCGCAACCGTCACTATCTTTTGGCTTGCTACGTTCTCTATTATTGCTTCATACGCCCCAAGGAGATGAGCCACATCAGGATCGGTGACATTTCGGTAAAGGGAGGCACCATTTCCGTCAGGGCCGAATATTCAAAAAACCGGAAGGATGCCGTTGTGACCCTCCCGGATTGCGTGCTCAAACTGATGCTCGACCTTGATGTCCTGTCATGTCCCGCTGATTGGTATCTTTTCAGTTCCGGATTTCGCCCGGGTCCCGAACACCATCCGGCTAAGCATTTCGGTGATTTCTGGACATACCATCTGAAAAAGGATCTGAAACTCCCTTCCGAGTATAAGTTCTACAGCCTCAAGGACACCGGCATCACGGATTTGATCAAGGCGCGCACCGACCTCCTTTCCGTCCGTGACCAAGCCCGCCACCATTCCCTCCAGATGACCGACCTCTACACCCCTTTGGAGACACGCACCGCCAATGAGTCTATCCGCCACCACGAGTCCTACTTCTAAAAAAGCGGCACCCCTCCGGATGCCGCCAGTCTGCCAAAGAAAATGAAGTACTCGCTTTGGCCCGAAGGCCGATTGCAATCAAGCGAATTTGACAGACGAAAATGTTTGTCCTAATCTTCTTATTCCGTCCTCGATCTTCTTGGCTGTCTTGGCGGACGGATGCCTGTAGCCGCTGATGTAGTGTCCAAGCTGTTTCTGGTTGACACCAGTAATTCTTTCAAGTCCCGAAAGTGTGATGAGATATGCGTATTCCTGAAGGAATGATGGGATGTCATACTGGTAGCTGAACTCAACCTCCTCGAATGGTTTCCCAGTTTCGGCATAGTATTTTTTGATGTCCTCATAACCATCCTCGAACACCTTGCGCGCCTCTTCCACAGTCTTCCCGGTTCCGGTGACAAGATAAGGCATATCGTCAGCATCCATATAAATGCTGTAATTGCCATCTGATGCCTTTTCAATAATTGCGTTAACCTTTCTCATAACTGTAATTTGTTTTTTATGTGTAAGACAGTGGGGATTAAATCCCCGCTGCCTTTTTGATTTGTGCTAATGTTCCGGTCGCCACTTCGTCAGCTCCGTGATTGCTGACCTTGAACATCTTGTTTGTTTTTGGGCTAAACCAGAGAGGGTGTCCGCTTTGCTGTCTTCCAGTGTCGTAGCACCCCGCCTTTTTCAGTTGCCTCATTAACTCGTTGTACTTCATACTTCATTTTCTTAACTGGTACAAAGATAGTATTAATTCTATCATTACGCAAGTTTTCAGGCAACTATTTTCAAAATATTTACCACTCGACAAGGCTGTAGGAGAGACCGGCGCCGATGTAGGGTAGCGGGGTGATGCGGTTGTCCTGGAAGGTTATGCCGTAACCGGTCTGGATGCCTACTGACCAGTGGTGTCTTTTTCGTGACGGCGCGGAAAAGATCTTGGTGACTGTCTTCGTTTCCGGAAAGACCTGGATCTGGTCGAGGCTTGGCTGGTAGCCGGACACTACCGCACGATAGTCCTTTCCGGAATATTCCTTGCGCTCCTTGGGGAGCTGGACGAATGTTGTGTCGTGGATGATTACGATGTCGGGATAGGCGACAAGGAGTGTGTCAGTGATGGTGGTTAGGATGGGGACGGGGGTCTCGACGGTGACGGTGTCCCTTATGATCAGGGTATCAGCCTTGGGTGTCTCGATGGCTTCGGCGACCGCCGCGTGGTAGCCCAGCCTCCAGCTCAGGACGGAGACAGCCGCCACCAGCGCGGCGACAAGCAGAAGGATCCACCCCGGCTTCATCGCCTCACCCCTCCGATGTCATCGGCCCAGCGCTCGGTGTAGAACGAATAATAATCCACCTCCCGAAGCCTTTTGAACGTGGAGTGCGCCCAAGCCCACAGCAGGGACGGAAGCCCTATCACGATGAGGTAGAGCCAGCCGAGATATAGCGACTGCCTTGTGTGCCCGTACTCGTGGCTTATGGTGTCACGGACGTATGATGAGCTGTTGTAGCGGTACTTCCACGGCAGGATGATGAACCGCCCGAGGCTGATGCCGCCTCTCATCCTTTCAGTGTAGAGGATGCGGACATCCCCGTAGGGTGCCTCCATGCACTGGCAGTCCACGCCGTAGAACTGGAAGAGGATGAACCCCAGGAGGTTCTGCGGAAGCTCCCACAGGAGCCTCAGGAAATTGATGATCTCTTTCATAACTCAATATATTTGCGTCAAACGTCAATCAATCGCCAAATCCCGACAACTTACAGAGCCTTGTACTCGCTTGTGGCGTCGAAGCACGGGCACGCCTTCCTGGCGAAGTCCCTGTGGCCTCTTATCTCCGCGTTCGGGTACCTCGCCTTCAGATCCTTCAGGAGCTTCGTGAGAGCCTCCCTCTGCGCCAGCGTCCTCGTGTCCTTGGCCTTGCCGGACTTGTCGAGACCTCCCACGTAGCACACGCCCACGCTGTCCGCGTTGCGCCCCTGGCAGTGCGCCCCGATCTCGTTCTCCGGCCTCCCGGCGTGGACCGTGCCGTCAAGGTAGACGACATAATGGTAGCCGATGGTGCGGAACCCGCGTGCCTTGTGCCACCTCGTTATCTCCTCGTTCGTCACCCACCTGCCCTCCGGCGTGGCGGTGCAGTGCACTATGATGTAGTTAATCTTCCTTGCCATCCTTGACCTCCTCTTTGTTTTCGGATTCATCCGTTTTCTTTATCGTTATCGCCCCCTCGATGTTCGCCCCGGTCTTGGCCTCGACCACGGCCTCGATGACCTTCGCCGCGTCAACCTTGACCCCGGCCTTGTGACCGAACTTCCAGAAGTACCAGTTCTGCGCTATGCTTATCAGCTCCACGCCGATGACCACGAGCATCAGCCCCGTCTCGATGATGGTGTAGCCCGTGGCCACGGCGAGGCTGGAGGCCAGCACCGCCCAGCAGAAGTACTCCACGGCCTTGCCTATCGTGCGCCTTATGGCGCGGCTAATCCTGATCCGGTCGCCCTTGCGCTTGGCGGCCCTGATGCCGAACACGAGGTCTATCAGGATGACCACGGCGGCGATGACGAGGTACGGTAGCATCCTCTCGAAAGATTGTTGAAAGAACAGCAATAGTGTGGCCGATATGCCCGTGCCGACCACGACACTCCCCGCGGAAGCCTCGTCCGAGAGGATGTGGGCGTTGAAACCTTCCGTCATGCTCCACCCCCTGTGTCTGTTAATTCAACATACAGCCCCACCAGAGCGGCCAGGTCGTGCGTGAGCGCCTGCCCGCTGTCCCTGGTGCACTTGTAGAGGACACCGCCCTGCGTATAGTACTTGCCGTTGAATATTTCCATAGGCGGCGTGTACTGGATCGGGTCGTCCTGCGTACCTGCCGGCTCGACCTCGATGACCTCATAGAGCGCGGCTGTGGCCAGGCTTGGCGGCTGGTTATCCAGCACTGCGGCCACATCCTGGCGCACCCTCCAGAGCTTGCCGTCGTGGGACACGACCTGACCCGCGGCCAGCGACTTGCCGACATAGGTATTCCATGAATACACCAGCAGCGGCCTTTTCAGCGCCTCCTCATCTGTGATGTCGGTGCGCCCGTTGTACTGCTCCAGCACCATATCCCTCAGCTGGTCGGTGATGGTCGGCTGCGGCTCCCCCGGTTGTGGTGGCGTGTATGGCTGCCAACCATCCGACAGCACCATCTCCTCGGTGGGGTTGATTATCTGGAAGTTATCCTTAATAATGACTATCCTCGATCTGTCACGGATAGTTCCGTCCTTTATGTAAAGATGTGTGTCCATAACTAAGATAGTTTTTTGATTACAAATGTTCCTGCGAGATTATCATAATACTTCAAGCCCTCGCCGACATCCACGGTATTTTTAATATCGCTTATTTCCGTAATCTTATAATCGTCCAGATAAAAACCAGCGGTTACAGTATAAACTGTGATACCATCCTTCTCAGTGACGTCCGTTACTGTAAACCGGATTTCCAGGTTAATATTAATTGTAGAAGGAAACCCTACTATGTCATTAAAAATATCAGTGCCAAACATTCTTGCGACTATGCTAATGTTAATATAACCACTACTACCGCTCGAATCGACTTTTTTTATCCGTACATCACACATGTCGTAAAGTTCGCTTGTGCCGCCATAGACACGGAACGGATAGATATAATCGCTTGTCGCCGTCGGAACATCCCCGGTCCAACTCACAGAATAGGATGCCCCGACAGTCAGTGTGATAGGCGCGTTCATAAGTTCAGGCGAATCGTGTGGCTCAGTTGTGTTCACAAGCGTCTTCACGCCATCTGGTATGCAGCCCATCATTAATTTCCTCATCAAGCCCATATCCTTTTCCTCCTGTTATGATGACGCCTTGAACATGCCGATAGTGGCGCAGTTGTTGACGATAACAAGCTGGCAGCAGGTGTTGCCCTCGAACGTCGGAACCTCGCCGTTCTGCCAGCGCACGTCTGCCGGAACTGTCAGCGTGTAGTCTTGATTGGGTACATAGAACTGGCAGCAATACTCCTGCCCGTCCATATCTGCACCTGATGGTAGTGTCAGCGTCAATCCCACGCACCTCCCCACGATGTGGAACTTGTCCGCGGCCAGCTCGATGGACGGTGTGTCCGCCACATATGAGGTACCGTAGCCGATTGTGCTCGGGATGGTCTTGACGACCTCCCTCTTCCTGGCATACCCATCGAGGCTTTGGTGTTCGGTCAGGAACCCGCTGTCGTTTGTCAGCTGCGATGTTTTCGTAGGGATATCGGAGGCTTTGGCGAAGCCACTCAAGTCATCCTGCGTGATAATTTGATAATTACTTAAGCTTGCATTATATGTGCCATTCAGCGATGATATAATAAATGTGCTTACGGAGTTGCCGAACGATTGCGTTAATGTGATATAGGTGCTACCCCCGACAGAGTAAGCACTCGACGAAAGAACTTGACCGTAATTCACGAATATCTTGTGTGCGTCAACTGCTGCCTTAACATCGTTAAACTGTTCGGCAGTCAGAGTTGTGTTGTTTCCCGGCGAGGTTGAGATGAGATTCGTTAGCCACCCGATGTCGTAGGTCTGCGGGGCCGCGCCGGCCCTGTCGAGGAGCGCCTCCACCTGGGCGCCCGTGTATTTGCTGTTGTATGCCATATTCGATCACATTTTATTCGCCTTTCAGCACGTTGAGCGTCCCGCCGTCCGACAGGATGAAGTCCATGTCCGAGCCAGCGAACGGCTCCCTCCTTCCGGCCTGCGTGACGGTCAGCGTGGCGGACGGCCCTTCCGCGGCGGCCACCGTGACCT
>ENA-OPRX01000380-OPRX01000380.1-human-gut-metagenome-genome-assembly--contig:-NODE-380-length-30146-cov-3.014091_pt1 | contig 30146 bp, 24 predicted proteins | sample MGYA00241450_ERZ501892 | MGnify/ENA primary metagenome ERZ501892 (study PRJEB25962, sample SAMEA2042223) | human gut metagenome | biome: human gut; feature: human-associated habitat; material: faeces...
ATGGCGGATTGCCTTGCGCAAGTCTTCGGTGTTGTCGCTGTAGCCGCGATATCCAGGGAATGCCGGCATTCCGACACGTTCGCGCACCTTGTTGAGCATTGTTTTTGCCACTGCGATATCCTTGCCGCTTTCAAGAGCAGCCTCGGCATACATCAGCATCACGTCCGACAGGCGGATAAGACGATAGTTCATCGGGCTGCGTGTTGCGTGGTCAAGAGCCACAAATATGCCATTCTCGCAGAATGAAGTCTTATTGTTGTTGTACGGGCTGCCGAGATAAGTCAAGTCGGTATTGGCTTCCACCTCTGAGTCAGAAGGCTTGCTGATAGTGGCTTCGCGGCGTGGGTCGCCCGGCTCAAACTCATCGTAGAGGTTCTGCGTCGGATGGTTGAAGCCCCAGCCTGCATTTCCGCCGAGCGAAGCCGCACGGCTACGAGTGAGGATTGTGGTGAACGAACCGCGGGTGAAGCCGAAACCTTCGCCGTAGTCGCTCGTAGGATCTGCCATATACTGGATTTCAAACACCGATTCAGGACCGTTCTCTCCGGCGAGAGTGAAGTTGTCTGAGTAGTTCGGGCAAAGGCTGTATTCGTTCTTCTGCTCTTCAAAGAATTTCTTACCCCATTCGTATGCATTGTTATAGTCGTGCATATAGAGATAAGTTTTCAGAAGCATCGCCTGCGCTGCGCCCTTAGTTGCGCGTCCGAGGTCGGCGTCGGCATATTTGCTCTTGTTCCAAAGCATCTGCTCAGCCAGCTTGAGGTCGTCGATGATGTGGTTGTAGATTTCCTCGGCAGTGGCACGTGGCTGCTTCCAGTCCTTGCTGCTGTCGATCACCTTGTCGACATAAGGCACACCGCCAAATATGCGTACAAGGCGGAAATAATAGTAAGCGCGCATGTAATAAGCCTCGCCCATCAAGCACGTTTTGCGCTCGGCTGTCATATCCGCATCGGGCTCGATAGCCTCAACCTCCTGCATTGCGAGGTTGCAACGCTGTATGCCTTGGAACTGCGCGCGATAGAAATCGCGCAGCAACGAGTTGTTGGCATTTGTCTTAAAGTTCTCGATGTCGTAGGCGTCAGCCATATCCGACAGGTTCTGACCGCCCTTCAGAGCATCGTCAGAGGCGATGTCGCCAATAAACCACTCACTGAAGTATGTGCTGTTGAATTCCCATGCGAGCGGAGTGTAGGCAGCGTTGACCGCACGGATTGCCGCCTTTCCCAGAGCGAAGTAGTCCTCCGGGGTTGATTTTCCAGGCTCTTCCTCCTTCAGCCAGTCGTTGCATGAAGTGGCAGCCACCAGGAGCGCCGCTCCGCAGAATGCTTCCAAAAAATATTTAACCTTCATAGTTGTTTTTTCGATTTTAAGTTAGAAAGAGATGTTGGCTCCAAAGATGAATGAACGTGCCTGAGGATAGTTGCCATAATCAACACCGCCGCCCACTTCCGGGTCGAAGCCGGTGTATTTTGTGGCTGTCAGCAAGTTGCTTCCCTGCAGGTAAAGGCGGCATGACTCCAAGCCAATCTTGCGGATTGCAGCGGTCGGGATAGTGTAGCCGAGTTGCAGGTTTTTCAGGCGGAAGTATGATCCATTCTCGAGGAAGCGGTCTGAGACATAGTAGTTGACCGAGTTTTTCGGGTTTGGAATCGAGCCGTCGTAGTATGTCTCGCCAGCATCGTTGGTGTGCTGCATCCACGCGTTCTTCATAACAGGGCTGAGCACGCTGTTGGTGCCTGTACCTTCAAGACGGTGACGGAGCTGGTTGTAGATTTTGTTGCCTGCCACGCCCTGGAAGAAGAGTTGCAGATCAAAATTCTTCCAATTCATTCCGATATTGATACCATAGTTGATTGAAGGGATTGAAGAGCCGAGTTTCACGCGGTCTTTGTCGTCAATCACGCCGTCGCCGTTGTTGTCTTTGTATTTTGAGTCGCCGGCATGGAACGGAGTTGTTGTCGCATCGTAGCCGTGCAGATAGTCGAGCACCTCTTGGTCGGTCTTGTAGATACCTTCATACTGATATCCCCAATAGTAATACAATGGGTAACCCTGGTCGACAACCATCACGTTGCTGTAGTTTGAATAAATTGGCGAACCACCATTAAGTCCGGTGAGCTCGTTGTCGATAAACGACACGTTGCCGCCGATAGAATATCCGAAATCACCAATCTGGTTGCGGTGTTCGAGAGTGATCTCCACGCCGCGGTTGCGCACTGTTCCGACGTTGCTCATTGCCGAGTAGCGGTTGCCCACGTGAGCCGGAGCGGTGACATTCATAAGCATATCCTTTGTGTTGCGGAGGAAGAAGTCGACAGAACCTGTGAGTTTGTTTTTCCACAAACCGAAGTCCACGCCGGCACTCCATTGTTCTGTGTTTTCCCAGTGTCCGCCATTGTTCACCCAAGTGAGCACTGTGGCACCGTTGGCGAGCTGCTGGTCTTTACCAAACACATAGTCAACAAATGTAGGGCCATCGTCAAACACCTTCAGTGTAAACGCGCCGTTGCCGATGTTGTCGTTACCTACGCGACCCCATCCTGCACGGATTTTGAGAAGGTCGAGATTGTTGAAATCTTTCATGAAGCTTTCCTCGCTGATTTTCCATGCCAAAGCGGTTGATGGGAAATAGCCCCAAGGCTTGTCAGGGAACTTGCTTGAACCGTCGGCACGGAAGTTGACCGTAACGAGGTAGCGGTTGTTGAAGCTGTAGTGCAGACGTCCGAGCATTGACACGCGGCGGTTGCGCGAGATTGAGTCGGCAGGACGGCCGAAATCGTCGGTCACCTTTGAAAGGAACCAGTTTTTCTCAACAGGGTTGAGAATTGTCGAACCAGAGCCGCTGATTCCGTAATAGTTGTATTCCTCGACTGTCTGACCTACCATTGCCGAGAAATCGTGCTTGCCGATTGTGCGGGCATAGGTGAGGATGTTGTCTACAGTCCAGTTGTAGTAGCGTCCGATGAGCGACGACAGGAAGTTTTTGTCGTTCTTGTCATAGCTTGAGAACTCGTATGCTTCTTTAAATGTCTTGTTGGTGTGGATGTTGTAGTCGAAGCTGTAGCTTGAGCGGAATGTCAAGCCCTCGATCGGGTTGATTTCGGCAAACACGTTGCCCACAAAGCGCTCGTAGCGGTCTTTCGGGTGGCTCATCTCCACCATAGAGAACGGGTTGGTCACGTTCTTGAAGTTTGAACCTGCGGCAATCTGTCCGCTGAGGTCCTTGCCCTTGCGGCTTACAGAGCCTTCCGGATAGCGGACAGGATCCCATGGAGCCATTGCGAGAGCGGCTGAAAGCACAGAGGCGCCAGCACTCTCCGAGTTGTTCATCGCGTTGCGCGCCGTTGACGCCATAAACGAAATGTTCTCGCCCACCTTAAGCCATTTCTTCACTTGGTGTGACGTGTTGAGACGCACGGTGAAACGACGATATTTAGAACCGATAAGCGTACCTTCCTGCGAATACCAGCTTCCGCTGAGCGAATATGTGGTTTTCTTGCTGCCACCGTCGATGGCAAGGTGATAGTTTTGAATCAATGCGTTCTGGAACACCTCGTCCTGCCAGTCGGTATCTACTGCTGAATAGTCGAAGCCTGTAGGATTTTTCTCCGGGTCGTAGACTGTAGGGAAATATTCAGATGTGCCGAGGCTGAACGCCGACAACCATTTGTTGAATCCCTGCTTCTCGTAGAAAGCCTTTTCTGATTTTGTGCCGTTGATGGCGATACGCGTGTCGGCGAAGTCCTTGGCGTTCATCACGTCAAGTTTGCGCCAACGCTGCTGAACGCCGACATAGGCGTCGAGGGTGACGCGGGTTTTCTCGTCGGTGGCGCCGTTGCGTGTGGTGACGATGATGACACCGTTGGCACCGCGCGAACCATAGATGGCTGTTGCGCTGGCGTCTTTCAGCACCTCTGTCGACTGGATGTCGTTAGGGCTGAGGAACGAGATGTCGTCAACGATAACACCATCGACTACATATATAGGAGAAGCGCCGTTGACCGTACCGACACCGCGGATGCGCACCTCAGGAGCTGCACCCGGCTGTCCACTGTTTGAGTTGATGGTCACACCTGCAGCCTGTCCCTGAAGGGCGTTTGCAAGGTTGGAGGCTGGAGTTTTCTTAAGCTTGTCGGCGTCGACACTGGTAACCGAACCGGTAAGGTCGCTTTTCTTCATCACGCCGTAGCCGATAGCCACAACCTCGTTGAGCATGTGTGAGTCGCTTGCAAGCACAATATTATATGCGCCCGACTTTACAACTGTTCTTTCCTGGGTCTTGCAGCCCACAAAAGAATACTGGAGCGTGGCACCCGCCGGAACAGAAATGGTGTAATTGCCATCAATGTCGGTGGCTACTCCTTGCGAAGGGTTGCCTTTTACTTGGACGGATGCGCCAATCAGCGGCTCACCGTCTTCGGCAGAAGTAACAACTCCTGTAATGTTCACGTTTTCCGCAAAGCCTATCATTGCGAAAAACAAAAAACAAAATAGTAGAATCTGTTTCTTCATAAGTTTGGTATAAAATTTTAATGAATATTCCTATTAGGTCAAAACTCGCAGTTTTTTGTTCGGTTTGACACTGCAAAATTATAGTACAATGTATCCCTACCCAAAAAAAAACACTCACAAAAAACTCAACAAGTGTCATTTTGCTACTCAACATCTATTTCTTCTCACTTTTTATATGTCTGTGTTTTAAGATGTTACAAAAAATATGTTTTATAACATATTTTTATTTGTTCCTCAACATATATTTTTTTACGAATTTTGGACTGTTAAATGAATGCATTCTTCAAACAATGGAAATTTTTGGCTTCACACTAAAAAAATCACGCCTCGCCGGAATGCTGCTGGCAATATTCCTGGCGGCGGTATGCTCCGTCGCCGCATCGGCAAGCTATCCGCTTGTGCGCAACTACACCCGCTCCGCATATCATGGAGGCACACAAAACTGGGACATCAAGCAGGACAGTTACGGACGAATGCTCTTTGCCAACAATTCAGGCATGCTCATCTACGACAGCAAGAACTGGACACTATGCCCCATCGGCAACTACACGTCGGTACGCTCGCTGATGGTCGACGAAAGCACGTCGCGCATCTATGCCGGCGGATCGGAGGAATTCGGCTACTACCACAACGACCCCGACCGGGGATGCTTCGTTTATAAAAGCCTGATGCCCACGTTGCCGAAACGCAACCGCCACTTCACCGAGGTGTGGAACATCCACAAGTCGGGCAAATACATTTGGTTTCAGAGCGACTTCAACCTGCTGCGATTCGACGGCAGCAAATCGATTTCCATACCTTATAAATATAAAATCACGACTTCCGCGCTCATCCGCGGCAGGCTCTACATCGCATCGAAAGAGGGCGGCATCTGCCAACTCAACGGGAAAACGTTTACAAGCGTCCCTGGAGGCGAGCACGTGAAAGGCATGCGCGTGTGCGCGCTGTTGCCTTATCAAAAAGGCAACATCTTAATTGTCACGGAGTTCTGCGGAGTGTTTATCTTCGACGGAGCCACAGTGCGCCCGTTTGAGATGGACATTGATCCGTTTCTGAAAGCCAATCAGGTGTTTTGCGCTGCCACAAACGAGCGCGAGCTGGTGTTTGGTACCGTAAACAACGGCATAATAATCAAAGACATAACCAACGGCAGCAACACATTCGTGAATATGTCGACCGGACTGCAGAACAACACCGTGCTGAGCATCGATTTCGACCGGATGGACAACATCTGGCTCGGTCTTGACAACGGCATCGACTACGTGCTCTACAACTCCCCGGTGTCGACAATTTTCGGCACGTCAAACATTTACGGCGCCGGTTATGCGTCGATGCTTCTCGGAAACACCCTGTTGCTCGGCACAAACCGCGGACTCTATGCCACTGCCTATCCGCTGTCGGCGGCGGCAGAACCGGCAAAACCATCTTCGCTTCTGAAAAGTCAGGTGTGGAGCATCGACACTCTCGGAAACGACGTGCTTGTGAGCAGCGACCGCGGACTGTATCAACTAAGAGGCTCCGAGGCACGGCAAATAAGCGGGATACCAGGCACTTGGGCGGTAGTTCCCCTGCACCGCCACCCCGACATGGCGTTGGCGTCAACCTATGAGAGCTTCTACTTGCTGCGCCGCGTCGGCGGACAATGGACAATGGCAAACCGTGTGACGGGCTACAACGAGGCTGGCGGACGAATCATAGAGGACGAGTTTGGAAATATTTGGATAAGCCATTGGATGAAAGGCATATACAAACTGCACCCAAACGCTTCGTTCACTAAATTCGACAAAGTGGAACTGTACAACCACACAAAGGGATTCCCCACCGACCGCAACAACACACTCTACAAAATCGACGGCGAACTCGCCTTCTCGACCGAGGGCGGATTTTTCCGCTACAACCCGCACACCGACAAGATGGTGCCCAACGAGAAGCTGAACAGCATCTTCGGCGAGCACACGTCGGTGAGACTCTACCAGTCGCCGGCGAAAGACGTGTGGGGCGTGTCAGGACAATACATCTGTGCCGCATTCTACAATGCCACAGGCACATACAACGTCGACTCAATCACCTACAAGCCCTTGCTCGGCAAACTGATTGTCGGGTTTGAGCATTTCGACTTCATCTCGCCCCGCAAGCTTATCGTGACAAACGAGGACGGTTTCTACGCCATCGACGTTGACCGCGACCACCGCGTGAGCTGGAAGAGCAAATTGTTTGTGAGCAACATTTTCGCCACCAACCCCGACTCACTGATATACACCGCCGGCGGTGCGCTCCACAACAACGTGTTCGACTTGCCGTACGACCTCAACTCGCTGCGCTTCGAGTTTATATGCCCGGAATTCCGCGAGGAGGGCGCCGTGCTCTACAGTTATTATCTTGAAAACTACGACACTGGATGGAGCGCCTACACCACCGCCAACTCAAAGGAATACACGCAATTACACGAAGGCACATACACGCTGCACATCCGTTCGTTCAACCGCTACGACGACAGCCGCTCGGAATACTCCTTCACCTTCCGTATCGCGCCGCCATGGTACAGAAGCACCTGGGCGATAACGTTCTACATCCTTTTCATCATCTCGTCAACATATTTCCTATTCATATACGTGCGGGGAAAGGCGCGCAAGTCGGCGCTGATGGTGGCGAAACGCAAGGAGGAGGAAATGCATGAATACAAACGCCAGACCGAAGAGGAGTCGCTGCGACGTGAAAACGAAATCTCACGGCTGAAAAGCACGCAGCTGGAACACGACGTGCGCCACAAGTCGCAGGAACTGTCAAACGCCACGATGAACGTGATGCGCAAAAATGAGATTCTCATCGACATCTCAAACCAAATCAACAAATTACAGGAGAGCGGCGACACCATCTCGAAAACGTCGGCAAAGCAGCTGATGAAGATTCAGAAACTCATCAAAGAGAACATCTCGCACGATGACGACTGGCACAAATTCGCCCAAAACTTCGACGTGGTCTACGAGAACTACCTCAAACGCCTCGCCGAGCGGTTCCCGCAGCTCAACATCAACGACCAGAGGCTGTGCGCTTATCTGAAGATGGGTCTCAGCAGCAAGGAGATTGCCCCACTGCTCAACATGTCGTACCGCAGTGTGGAAATGGCACGTTACCGTCTGCGCAAAAAGATGGAACTGAGCCGCGAGGTGAACCTCGTCGACTTTCTGCAACGGCTGTAACGCCGTGCCATTTTGCTATATTTTGGGGCTTTTTTGCCTATTTACGTGTAAATTGTCAATCATTTTTGATGATTTTCTAAAAATTTGCCATATCTTTGTGGCAGAAAAAAGATAAAGATGGAAAAAATAGACAATCTTGACCGTAAGATTCTTGAAATCGTGATGCGAAACGCACGAATCCCGTCGAAAGACGTGGCTGTGGTATGCGGGGTGTCGCGCGCTGCCATACATCAACGCATACAGCGGATGATTGATTTGAAGGTAATCACCGGTTCGGGCTACCACGTAAACCCGAAAGTGCTTGGCTACACAACCTGCACCTACATCGGCGTGAAATTGGAGAAAGGCTCTATGTATAAGGACGTTGTGCCTGAATTGGAGAAAATACCGGAAGTTGTTGAATGCCACTTCACCACCGGCCCGTACACAATGCTGATAAAGCTTTATGCCCGCGACAATCAGCATCTTATGGAGCTTCTCAACGACAAAATCCAGATGATCCATGGTGTCGTGGCGACAGAAACCCTGATTTCGCTCGACCAAAGCATGAACCGCGAAATTCCAATACACTACGAAGAATAGCGTTTCAACGCCTAAAAAAGACATAAAAGCGCGCCAAATCCGGTGCGCTTTTATTTTACGCTGATTGCCAGAAGCCGCGCCCATCAGCATACACGCCGACTCTTCCATAGCAGCTCACCTCCGGTACGCTGACCGCAATGAGCATATCGAGTCCCAATACGCGCCGTTGCACTCCACGACGGTTGGCAGCCTACCACCGTCGCCATCGCGCATGCCGCAAAATTTGATATGGCTTTTTTTACATCAAACTTTTTTACGCCAAATCCAGCACACTGATAATCAAGCATAAAGAATTTTATTTACAAAAAACTTGGCAAAAATTTTGCAGATTTAAAAACTTGTCGTACCTTTGCAATCGCTAACACAAAAGCAACTATCAATGGTGCGGTAGTTCAGCTGGTTAGAATACATGCCTGTCACGCATGGGGTCGCGGGTTCGAGTCCCGTCCGCACCGCAGAAATCCTGAAACGAAAGTTTCGGGATTTTTTGTTTTCCGTAGCATCTCCGCAACACTCCAACATAAGATTTTGCGGAAATCGGCAAAAGTCGGCAGAGCAGTCATCCAAACAGCGCGATGCGCCTCCAGGGAAGTCCACAGCGTATGGCAGTCGGCATCCAGACAGCACCGACATCGGGAAAGCCCGCAGAGCGGACGTATAGACGCAGCCACCCTATGCGCCATCGGGGAAGTCCACAACGTGGACCCGCTTTCAGTTAACCCCGGACCGCGTCCGGGGCATAACGCCGGCACAACACGCACCGCAACGCGGTGCCGCTGTATATGGATGGAAAAGAAAAAAGCCCGTCAATCCGACGAGCTCTGTTTCTTAGTTGCTTCGATGAAGCAACATTTACAAACCTAACATAAAACCATTATTCGAGACATTTTACTGCGTTTCACAACGAAATAAAACTAAATTCTAATACTCCATATTATAATCGTAGTGTTTAACCATTATTCGGTTGAAAGCATCTCTTTGCTTTCGACACTACAAAGTTACAGTCATTGTCAAGCATTTCAATTGCCATATTAACGCAAATATAGGCAAATATAGATGTATAAAATTTTATATGCTTGATTAGCAATGATATAATTTTCATAAAATATAAGCAAATATAAACGATTACATCAATCGATAATGTCGATTTTCATCACGTTTTTCTCAAAAGAATCCCTGTCGATTGCACGATTTTTCATTTTGTTGCGGTAAGCATATATGGTATTGACCGAATAGCGCAGAAACTCTGCAATCTTCGACGAGTCGACAATCCCGAGGCGCAACAAGGCATAGATGCGCAATTCAGTGTTGAGCGAACCGGGAGCCTCAATCTCAAAACGCTCCTCCGGACGCAGCAAGGCGTTGACATCATCGACAAACGTGGTGTAGATTTTAAGGAATGCATTGTCAAACTCCTTATAGAACGTAGAGTGCTGCTCATCGCTGAATTTCTGCGACTTCATCATCTTCACCAAATCATCCACCTGTCCCGACACAAGCTTACGGTTGACCAACTTAGTAAACGAGTCGAGGCGCTTCATATATATAGAGCACAGTTCAAGGAACTGACCCATATACTCATCCTTGGTCATGTTGGCCTCTTTCAGCTTCAGACGCGTGCGCGTGAGCTTCTTCATCTGCTTCACAAGATAGAACACCGCCACGGCAAGTCCGATGAGAAGGAAGAAACTCACCACGATATACATCATCAGCATCCGCTCATGCTCGGCAACCTCCTCACGATGCTGCGACTCGATTACCGGCAGCAGCCCCGACACATTATAGACACGCATCTGCGCGTTGCAGAACGCCGCGTCCTCGAGCGACGTAAAAATATAACGATAGGCGCGATCGATGTCGCCCTCTCCGTAAAGAATCATGGACAAGTCGAAAATCGACTGGTTTTCCTTCACCGCGCACATAATATCGCTGATCGCCGAGAGCGCAAAATAGCGCACACTCTCCTCCGACTTCCCCTCCGACCTGTAAATCTTCGCCAGAAACGCACAGGCAACAGCGAAATCATTGCCGTCGCGGCGCAACGACGGAATCAGGTCGACAAGAATCATCTTAGCCACCGCCTGCTTGCCGTCGGCCATCGCCTGCTCCGCCTCATAAAGCCTACGCGTGTTGGAGCTGACGGGCAGCGACTCAATCCATTTTTTTCTAAACGCCACAGTATTGGAGTAATAGCGGTCGTAGAAAAGCCCGCCCTCCGTCGAGCCATTGAGAGAGAAAGAGTAGATGCGATAGCCACTTTCGTAGAACTCCGGCAGCAACGTGTCGGGAATCTCCATGTGCGAAATCGCCTTGAAGTCACTGTAGGCCTCCGCATAATAGCCCGCGATAACCTCCGAGCGCACTTTTTTCATTCTCACGAGCAGCGAGTCGGTAGGCGAAGACGCCAACTCGGCAGCCTTGTCATAATAGAAAATCGCGGAGTCTGCCTTGAAAAGCGTATACTCCTTACCCAGTTTCATGTAGGAGGAAAACGACGGACGCGAGGCAACCGCCCGTTTTTCTTTGTCGATGCGCGCATACTTCCTGCCCTCAAACATTTTTTTAAGGCCAATGTAGCGGTCGAGGCTGTCGAGCTCAGGCACCGACACCGCCACAGCAGTCTGTACGGTGACAACGAGCAAAAACAGCGAAAGCGCCAATCTAAATTTAGACATAAGGAAAATATAAATGGTTTAAAATGTTAGTTTATTACGTGACAAAGATATAGCCTTCTTCTGAATAAACCAAATTATAAACATATTTTGTAAAAAACGCGTTGTATCCCAACCATTCTCCACAACGAGTTTCGCCCTCATTCTCATAATAAGCCAATTTTTACTATCTTTGTATAAATAAAAAAATTAAAGATGAGCGGAGAAAAGGAAAAGAAACTATTCATAGAGACCTATGGCTGCCAGATGAACGTGGCAGACAGTGAAGTTATAGCATCAGTGATGAAAATTGCCGGCTACGAGCCGACAGACGCGATTGAGGACGCCGACGCCGTGTTTCTCAACACCTGCTCGATACGCGACAACGCAGAGCAGAAAATCTTCTCACGCCTGGACTACTTTGCCTCGCTCCGCAAGAAGCGCAAGTCGAGATTGGTGCTTGGCGTGCTGGGATGCATGGCAGAGCGCGTGAAAGACGAGCTTATTGCCAACCACGGCGTAGACATTGTGGCCGGACCCGACGCCTACCTGTCGCTACCCGACCTTGTGGCGGCTGCCGAACTTGGCGAAAAAGCCATCAACATCCAACTCTCGACCACAGAAACATACCGCGACGTCATCCCGCAACGCATCGGCCACAACCGCATAAGCGGATATATCAGCATCATGCGCGGATGCAACAACTTCTGCTCCTACTGCATCGTGCCCTACACCAGAGGCCGCGAGCGCAGCCGCGAGCCACGCAGCATCCTCAACGAACTTGCCGACATGCAGGCAAAAGGCTTCAAGGAAGTAGTGCTGCTCGGACAAAACGTCAACTCCTACCACTACGTTGGCGAAGACGGAGCCGTGGTTGGTTTCGCCGATCTGCTCAGAATCGTTGCCGAAGCCGCGCCGGAGATGCGAGTGCGCTTCACCACGTCGCACCCGAAAGACATGACAGATGAAATCATCAACGTAATCGCCACCGTGCCAAACGTATGCAAGCACATCCACCTGCCTGTGCAGTCGGGAAGCAACAAAGTGCTCAAGGCGATGAACCGCAAATACACCCGCGAATGGTATCTTGACCGCATCGCAGCCATCCGCCGCGCCATGCCCGACTGCGGTATCACCACCGACATGTTTACTGGCTTCCACGACGAGACGGAAGAGGATTTCGAGGAGACACTGAGTCTGATGCGCGAAGTGGTGTTCGACAGCGCGTTCATGTTCAAATACTCCGAGCGTCCCGGCACATTCGCGTCAAAAAACCTCCCCGACAACGTGCCTGAAGAGGTTAAAATCGACCGTCTCAACCGCATGATAGCATTGCAGAACGAGCTGTCGGCGGAAAGCTACCGACGCGACATAGGAAAAACTTTCGAAGTGCTTGTCGAAGGCACATCGAAACGCTCCCGCGAACAATTGTTCGGACGCAACGAGCAAAACAAAGTAATCGTGTTCCCGCGCGGCAACCACCACATAGGCGACCGCGTCATGGTGACCGTGGAGAGCGCATCGTCGGCCACGCTAATCGGAAAAGAAGCTTAAGCTATGGACAAATATATATTCAAAATCACAGCAAAAAACTCCCAACCAAGCATTTGGAGAATTTTGTCTGTTCCCGTCCATTACGATTTCGACCACTTCCACTTCTTAATCCAGGCAGCGTTCGACTTGAGCGGAATATTTGACTTCCAGTTTGTGAAAGGATTCCACAAGCCAAGTTTTGAATGCTTCAGATTCTCTCCCGACGACGATGTGGAGGTAATGCAGTCGGAAGGATGCAAAGATGCCGAAAAAACGGCACTCAATGACTTTTTCTCAACAGACGACACTCTGAGGTACGACTCGGGCGAATTGTCGTTCGAAATAAAGCTCATGGGATTAAAGGGTTCGGATTTTCCTTATGCCCATCTCGAGGATGGCGAAGGCAAGATTCTCTGCGAAATGTGTGGCGGCATCTACGGACAGCTAATGGTGCAGGAGGCGTTGGCCAAATATCCCAACGAGCCTATCGCCCAGTATGCCCGAAAGATGCTGAAGAAGAAGCGAAACGCGAAAATCGATTTTTCCTTCACATACAAAGACCTGAACGACTGCAACCGCACAATCCACAAATTCGAGATAGCGTCAATGCTGATTCCGAAGGATGACTGGGACGACTACGATTCTTCTGAAATGGGATTCGTGTCGGACGATGAATATCTCGACATAATCAACGAACGGGTACGCAACCAACAAATCGGCTTGGACAAAGACCTGCTCAACTGACACCTGCAGACGTCGCAAAAAAAGAGATTTGCCAACGTGAAAAAAGCATAAAATGTTGACAAACGGCATCTCCAGGTTGTAACTTTGCACAAATTAATTGACTATGGCAAAACAACAGAAATCAAAAATATCCTATTTCCAGTCAAACATCACAGCCACCGTCAGCGTGGCGTTAGTGCTGATATTGATTGGCGTGACAGCGTTTCTCGGCCTGTCGGCACGCACAATGAGCCGCGAACTTAAAGAAAATATGGGCTTCAGCATTGTGCTAAAAACCGATGCCACCGACGCCGACATCGCAGGGCTGAAAGCAATCTTCGCCAAAGCCCCGTACGTCGCCAAGACCACATTCATCTCAAAAGACCAGGCTTTGGAACAATGGCAGAAAGACACCGGAGAAAATCTTGTAGAGACTTTCGGCGTCAACCCTCTCAGCGCGGAGTTTCAGGTCAACGTCAAAGCCAACTATGCAGAAATAGGCAAGCTAAAGAGCATACAGGCACAGCTGATGCATCAAAGCGGAGTGGAGGACATTGCCCTTTATGAAACCGAGGTCGAGACCACCAACAAAAACATCGGCAACATCACCATCGTGCTGCTTTTCGTGGCGGCTCTGCTCGTATTTATCTCCTTCGCGCTGATAAACAACACCGTGCGCCTCACCGTCTACTCCCGACGATTCCTCATCCACACGATGAAACTCGTGGGAGCGAAGCCCGGCTTCATCCGCCGTCCGTTCGTGGTGCAGAACATGCTTAACGGACTGATTGCCGCAGCAGTGGCGTGCCTCGTGTTTGTCGGCTCATACTTCGCGGCGCAAGACATCGTCGGCGGACTTGTGGGCACTATGTTCAACGAGCTGGAAGTTGCCGCCGTATTTGTCGGGCTGGCGCTTGCCGGAGTGGTGATTTGCGGCATTGCGGCGTTCTTTGCCGCCAACAAATACATCCACCTCAACTACGACGACTTGTTCAAACGATAAAAAAAACACAGAAATAAATATGGAAGAAATAAAGAAAGAAAAGAAAACCGACACACGTCCGCTCGGAAAAGAGAATTTCATCCTCATGGGCGTGTCGGTGGCATTGATTGTCATCGGATTTTTGCTGATGGGCGGCGGCGCCACTACCGAAGAAACGTTCAACCCCGACATCTTCAGTACAATGCGCACAGCCGTAGGTCCGGGCATCTCGTTCATCGGCTTTGTAATTATGTTTTTTGCAATATTATATAAAAAGAAAAAATAAATCAAATGGATTGGATACAAGCACTCTTGCTCGGACTCGTGCAAGGACTCACTGAATACCTCCCTGTCAGCAGCAGCGGACACCTCGCAATCGGCAGCGCCCTGTTTGGCATCGAGGGTGAAGAAAACCTCGCGTTCACTGTCATCGTACACGTTGCCACCGTGTTCAGCACACTCGTGATTCTCTGGAAAGAAATCAGCTGGATATTCAAAGGCTTGGCACAATGCCGCATGAACGACGAGACCCGCTATTTCATCAACATCGTCATCTCGATGATTCCTGTGGGCATCGTAGGCGTATTCTTCAAAGACTATGTTGAAGAAATATTCGGCAGCGGACTTGCAATAGTAGGCTCCATGCTGCTCGTGACAGCGCTGCTGCTCACGTTCTCTTATTTCGCAAAACCTCGTCAGAAAGCAAACATCTCGATGCGCGACGCCTTCATCATCGGTCTGGCACAAGCAGTGGCGGTGCTCCCCGGACTCTCCCGTTCAGGCTCCACCATCGCCACAGGTCTGCTTCTCGGCAACAGCAAAGAAAAACTGGCGCAGTTCTCATTCATCATGGTCATCCCGCCGATTCTCGGCGAAGCCCTTCTCGATGTGGTCAAGATGCTCCACGGCAGCGCCGACAGCATGCTGCAGAGCGTGGCTCCGCTGTCGCTCATTGTCGGCTTCCTTGCAGCATTCATCTCAGGCTGCGTGGCCTGCAAATGGATGATCAGCATCGTGAAACGCGGCAAACTGATATATTTCGCCATCTACTGCGCCCTGGCAGGCGCCGCAACATTGATTTTCAACTTCATTTAACCGAAAAGAGATGCTGCATCCCGTAGAAGGAGAAATTTTTTACGTTGACAAACCGCTGACCTGGACGTCGTTCGACGTTGTCAAGCGAGTGCGCGGAGAACTGAGCCGCCGCACGAAGATAAAGAAACTGAAAGTGGGACACGCCGGCACGCTCGACCCGCTCGCAACCGGTGTGATGGTAATCGTCACCGGACGCGCCACAAAGCGCATCGAGGAGCTGCAAGCCCACGTCAAAGAATATGAGGCGACAATACGCCTTGGCGCCACAACCCCAAGCTTCGACCTTGAGACAGAAATCGACACCGAATACCCGTGGGAGCATATCGACCGCACGGCTGTAGAAGAGGCGTTGAAAAAATTCACAGGGCGCATCCAGCAGGTGCCGCCAGCCTTCTCGGCATGCAAGGTCGACGGCAAGCGCGCATACAAGATGGCGCGCAAAGGCAAGGAGGTTGAAATCAAGCCTAAAGAACTTGTAATCGACGAGATAGAACTGCTGTCGTTCGACCTGCCGGAAATCCGCATACGCGTGGTGTGCAGCAAAGGCACCTATATCCGTGCCCTTGCCCGCGACATCGGTGAAGCACTCGGCAGTGGCGCGCATCTGACAGCGCTGCGGCGCACACGCGTCGGCGACATCCGCGTTGAGCAATGCGAATCGGTGCCCAGCCTCATCGCGCGGCTGAAAGAAGAGGAGTTTGAGCTCCCCGAAGAAATGAGAAAAGAAGAAAATAAGAAAGAATAAAACGAAGGATCTATGAAGTTGTCACAATTCAAATTCAAACTTCCTGAAGAACTGATTGCCCAGACACCGTCAGAGGAACGCGACGAGGCGCGCATGATGGTGCTGCACAAAAAAACAGGAGAAATCGAGCACAAAGTTTTCAAGGACATCATCGACTATTTCGACGATGGCGACTTGATGCTTCTCAACGACACGAAAGTGTTTCCCGCCCGTCTATACGGAAATAAGGAAAAAACAAACGCGCGCATCGAGGTGTTTCTGCTGCGCGAGCTCAACGAAGAGCACAAGCTCTGGGACGTGCTTGTGGAGCCGGCTCGCAAAATTCGCATCGGCAACAAGCTGTATTTCGGCGAAGACGACTCGATGGTAGCCGAGGTGATTGACAACACCACTTCGCGCGGACGCACGCTGCGCTTCCTCTACGACGGGTCGCACGACGAATTCAAAGAGGCTTTGTTCAAACTCGGACAGACACCGCTGCCGCTCTACATCAACCGCGAGCCTACGCCTGAAGACGAGGAACGCTTCCAATGCATCTACGCCAAAAACGAAGGTGCCGTAGTGGCTCCCGCTGCCGGCCTGCACTTCAGCCGCGAGGTGATGAAGCGCATGGAAATCAAAGGCATCAACTACGACTTCCTCACGCTGCACTTCGGTTTGGGCAACTTCCGCGAAATCGACGTGGAAGACCTCACCAAGCACCGCATGGACTCCGAGCAGATGGAAATCACCGCCGACCTTGTGAAGAAAGTCAACGAGACAAAGGACAAAGAGCGCCAAGTGTGTGCCGTCGGCACATCGACCCTGCGCGCCATTGAAACCGCCATCAGCATGAACGGACACATCAAGGAATACAGCGGATGGACAAACAAATTCATCTTCCCGCCCTACGACTTCGAGGTGTGCAACGCGCTGGTGAGCAACTTCCACATGCCCTACTCCACAATGCTCATGATGGTGGCTGCATTCGGCGACTATGAGAAGGTGATGAACGCCTACGACGTGGCTGTAAAAGAAAAATATCGTTTCGGTGTCTACGGCGACGCCATGTTGATTATCTAAGCCACAATATGGAACTTCTGAAACAACGCATCCTTCAAGACGGACGCTCGCTGCCTGGAGGCATTCTGAAAGTGGACAGCTTTCTGAACCACCAACTCGACCCCAACCTGATGTATAAATTGGCGGAAGAGTTCGCACGACTGTTTGCCGACAAGAAAATCAACAAGATAGTGACCATCGAGGCTTCAGGCATCGCGCCGGCAATAATGCTCGGATACCAAATGCAACTACCGGTGGTGTTCATCAAGAAAAAGCAGCCCAAGACAATGGACAACATGCTCGTGTCGGAAGTGCGCTCGTTCACGAAAAACCGCGTGTACACGGTCTGCATCAGCAACAGTTTCCTGACTGCCGACGACCACGTGCTTTTCATCGACGACTTCCTTGCATACGGCAACGCGGCAATGGGTATGATTGACCTTGCCCGACAGGCCGGCGCCACAATCGAGGGCATGGGATTCATCATTGAGAAAGGTTTTCAAGGCGGCGGCGACAAACTCCGCGAGGCAGGCTACAACGTGCACAGCCTCGCCATCATCGACAGCCTCGACAATTGCGAAATCTCATTCAGATAACATTCTGATTAAAAGCATATAACAAAAAGAATGGCAACCATCGCGGGTTGTCATTCTTTTTTATTTCCTGTTTGATATAAACAAGAAAAGACGTAACTTTGCACATAGCGGAACGGATTTACTGACAGCAATGAGCATAACTTCCATCATACGACCATTTTTCATGCGCCGCGTGCGGCAGATTGAGCGATTTTCGGACGAATGCCACGAGATTCAGCTGCAACAGCTGACGCAGCTTCTCGACGAGGCTAAAAACACCGAATATGGCAGAAAGCACGACTTCGCACGCCTGCAGGACATCAACGATTTCAAAAAGGCGGTGCCGCTGGTGCGCTACGAAGACCTGCGCCCATACATAATGCAGATGGTTGAAGGGAAGAGCGACGTGCTGTGGCGCGGCGTAACCCGCAATTTCGCCCAATCGTCGGGCACGTCCGACGGCAAAAGCAAGTATGTGCCCATTACAAAAGAATCGTTCTCCAGATGCCACTACCGTGGCGGTGTCGACTGCGTGGCGCTCTATCTGGCAATGAATCCCCAAAGCCGCATTTTCGACGGCAAGGCATTCATCCTCGGAGGCAGCTACGCCAACGAGCTGCACCTGCGGAAAGACGTGGTGGTGGGCGACCTGTCGGCAAACCTTATCAACAACATCAACCCGCTTGCCAACCTTGTGCGCATCCCCGACAAGCAGACCGCACTCATGGAAGACTGGAGCAAGAAGCTGCCGGCTCTTGTAGAGGCAAGCCGTCGACAGAACGTGACCAACATCTCCGGCGTGCCGTCGTGGTTTCTGTCGGTGATAAAAGAAGTGATGCGCAGGGAGGGTGTCGAGTCAATCCACGACGTGTGGCACAATCTGGAAGTGTTTTTCCACGGAGGCATCAGCTTCAAGCCCTACCGCAGTCAATATGAGAGCATCACCGACAAGACAAAGATGCACTTCGTGGAGACCTACAACGCCTCCGAAGGATTTTTCGCCGTGCAGTCGTCGCCCGACTCTCCGGCAATGCACCTGCTGCTCGACCTCGGTGTGTTCTACGAATTCATACCGCTTTCCGACGTCGACAGCGACAACCCGCAGACACTGACCGCGCGCGACGTGGAGCCGGGACACACCTACGAACTCGTAATCACCGCCTGCAACGGCCTGTGGCGATACCGCATCGGCGACACCGTGCGCGTGGAGCAGACCATGCCGCTGAAAATAACAATCGCCGGACGCACCAAGCATTTCATCAATGCTTTCGGCGAGGAACTGATGGTGCACAACGCCGACGCGGCGATTGAGCGGGCGTGCCGGCAAACGGGTGCGGCGGTGGCAAACTACACCGTGGCGCCGGTCTATGCCACCGCAACAACAAAAGGCCGTCACGAATGGCTCATCGAGTTTGACCGCCGTCCTGCCGACATGGAGGCGTTTGCCGACCTTCTCGACCGATGCCTGCAACAAGAGAACTCCGACTATGAGGCGAAGCGATTCCAAGACATTTTCATCGACCGCCTGTCAATCGTGGAGGCTCGCCGTGGTCTCTTCGACGACTGGCTGCTGCAACGCAGCGGAAAGCTCGGCGGACAGCGCAAGATCCCCCGCCTCTACAACTCGCGCGACATCATCGCCAGTATGCTTGAAATAAATAAACAATCAAAAAAATAGAACTCCTATGAAAAAATTTCTTCTGACATTCGCTTTGATCCTGCTCTCGCTCACAGCCTCGGCAGATCTCAAATACGTATTTCTGTTTATCGGCGACGGTATGGGCATGGGCCATGTGATGGCTGCAGAGACCTACAACCGACGCGTGCTCGGCAGCCCCGACAACATCCTGATGATGCAGTTTCCCGTGTCGTCGTTTGCGCTGACCTACTCCGCCAACAGTTCGATAACCGACTCAGCGGCGGCTGGAACGGCTCTTGCCACAGGCATTAAGACCAACAACTCGATGATTGGCATGAACGCCGACACCGTGGCGGTGGAAAGCGTGGCTACACAACTGAAACGCCAGGGATGGGGCGTGGGAATAATCACGTCGGTGGCGTTTGACGACGCTACGCCGGCTGCCCACTTCGCTCACCAGCCACACCGCAAGATGTGGAAGGAAATCAACCACGACGGCGCACGCAGCAACTTCGACTTCATCGGCGGCATGTACACGCTGATGGCACGCAATGGCGAAGACGCCTGCAACAAGGTGTTTGACGACTACCGCGCCAACGGCTACAACGTGGTGTCGGGAATGGACGCCTTGAAAAAGGCTGTGGGAGGCAAGAAGATTCTCGCTTCATTCGGCAGCCCGTCGGAGAGCACCGACTTCCCTTACACCATCGACAGCATCCCCGGCGCGCCCACCCTGCGCCAGCTCACGGCTGAATGCCTGCAGCATATGATTGCTGTCAGCCCCGACCATTTCTTCATGATGGTGGAAGGCGGCAGCATCGACCATGCCGCGCACGCAAACGACGGAGCGACAGTGGTTAAGGAGGTGCTCAACTTCCAGGAGTCAATCCGCGTGGCATACGATTTCTATGTCCAGCATCCCGACGAGACGCTTATCGTCATCACTGCCGACCACGACACCGGCGGCATGACAATCGGTGTGGACAAGGGCAACAACAACCCTACATTTGCCGACATCGACTGGCGACGCATGTCGAAAGGACGGTTCCAGGACTACTGCACACAGCACACCGACCTTACGTGGGACGCCGTGAAGGAAGTGATGGCTGAAAATCTCGGTCTGTGGAGCCACATCCCGGTGTCGGAGAGCGAGGAAGCGGCGCTGAAGGCTTCGTTCAACGAGTTCAAGAACAACGCCGCAGCAACCGACAAGACGCTGTATAAAGACTTCAGCCGTTTCTCCTCCGACGTGTTCAGCCTCGTGAACCGCAAAAACGGAATCGGATTCACAACCTACAGCCACACGGGAAACCCTGTGCCGGTGTTTGCTGTGGGAAAAGGATGCGAGCTGTTCTCGGAAATCAACAACAATATCGAAATTCCGCGGAGATTCCGCAAACTTCTTAATCTGGAGGAAAAATAATGAAAAAGTTAGTCGTTCTCACCGGCGCTGGAATCAGCGCCGAGAGCGGACTGTCGACATTCCGCGACGCCGATGGTTTGTGGAACAACTACCCTGTGATGGACGTGGCGAGCCACGACGGTTTCGTGCGCAATCCGGCGCTTATCCACTCGTTCTACAACGGCCTGCGCCGGCAATTGCTCGACAAGAAGCCGAATGCCGCCCTTTGACATGATGACGCCGGACTGCGAAGCCATTGCGGCGCTGGAGCGGGATTTCGAGGTGGAGGTGGTGACGCAGAACGTCGACGACCTGCACGAACGCGCGGGAAGCAGCCACGTGCTACACCTGCACGGCGAACTTATGAAAGTGCGGTCGATGACCCACGAGGAGCGCGTATACACCCTCTCGCCCGACAACATTGAGACATCGGTCGACACGCGCGACAAGTATGGCGACCCTGTGAGGCCGCACATCGTGTTCTTCCAGGAGGCTGTGCCCAACTTCGACCCGGCTGTGAAAATTGCCCAGGAGGCCGACATCTTTGTGGTTATCGGCACATCGCTCAACGTCTATCCTGCCGCTGGACTGCTCTTCTACGCGCCAAAGAACGCGCCAATCTACTATATCGACCCTCGTCCGGCTGCAATTCCGGAGGGCGTGGGCAACGTCACGGTGATAGCCGAACCGGCAACTGTCGGCGTCAGAGAACTAATCGAAAAACTTAAAAACCAATGATGAACTACATCGTAGGCATCGGTGAGATATTGTGGGATATGCTTCCCGAGGGAAAACAACTTGGGGGTGCTCCCGCAAATTTCGCATTCCACGCATCGCAGGCCGGTATGCACGGCATCGTATTAAGCGCAATCGGATTTGACAGCCTCGGGGCTGAAACTTACGATATGCTTGTCAAACTCGACCTTGACAACATCCTGATTGACTCCGACTTGCCAACGTCGACCGTAAACGTCGCTATCGACGCCAACGGCATTCCGCATTACGAGATAACAGAAAATGTGGCATGGGACGAACTTGCTTTTGTCCGGTCGTTCAAGGAGATTGCCGAGGAAGCGAGTGCCGCATGCTTCGGCACGCTGGCTCAACGCTCAAAGATGTCGCACGATGCCATCCATGCCTTTCTGCGCGCCATGCCCGACGGCAGTCTGAAGGTGTTTGACATCAACCTGCGTCAAAACTACTATAGCAAAGACATAATCGGAGAATCGTTACGCATAGCCAACGTACTGAAACTCAACGATGAGGAAATCGAGACGCTGACACCGATGCTGAATCTCGGCGACGATGGCTACGAGGCCAGATGCCGGCAGATTATCGACAGCTACAACCTGAAACTTGTGGTGCTGACGTGCGGAGCCAACGGCAGTTACGTGTTCGCTGCCGACGGTGAGTCATCGTTTTTGCCTACACCGAAAGTCAAAGTGGTCGACACCGTTGGCGCCGGCGACTCGTTTACAGCCACTTTTGTCGCGTCGCTCGTAAAAGGCGAAACCATAGCCGAAGCCCATAAAAAGGCTGTCGATGTGGCGGCTTTCGTATGCACCAAACATGGCGCAATGCCCAAACACCGGTGATTTTTTCAACAATTCACCGAACAAAATCGCCACAATTCACCGAACAAAATCGTCACAATTCACCGAAAATTTGGCTAAACTATTGTTTTATTGAAACTTACAATTTTGCAAAAAACATCAGAACGGCACGAATTAGGGTTGCTTGACGAGAGGATTATAAAGGCGGCATATCAGCACGTGCGCCGCTGAAAATGGCACGGCATGTGCTACGACAGCGTTATCAAGCTATCGTCGCGGAGCGACGACACTATTCCGTAACTCGGCACGCAGAGTGCATGCCTATTCCGGCGGCGTTCTAACAGTCAAAGACCTTGCGGATGTAGGCTATGCGGTTGCGGCGGATCGATTCTGTCGCACACCACCTGCACCAGCTCCCGCAGTTCATCAATTTGCAAAGGTTTGGTCAGATAGCGCAGCCCATGCATGCGGAATGCCCCTCGGGCATATTCATCATACGCCGTAATAAATCCTATTGGCGCACACAACCGCACCCTGCGCAATATCTCGAAACTTTCACCTTCCTCAAGCCGCACACTCCACCGAAGCGAGCCGACTCACTTTTTTGTGGCAAATGCGGCGAAGAAGAACGAGAGCAGGCTTCCGGCGAGAAACACTATTCCGGTGGTTGTCAGCATATCGCCAAGCCCTACCAACGGCGACACAAGTCCGCCGAAAGCAAATCCCGTGGCTCCGAACACGGCTGAAGCCGTGCCTGCATTGTCGCGCGCAAGATTCATGGCAAGCGTGGTGGTCGACGTAAATGTCAGCCCAAGCGAGAAGAGTATGGCAAACAGCAGCGTCTCGTATACCCAGAACGGCGCCGACAGTGCGAGTGCCGCAAATTCAGCGGCAGAGAACGCCACCATCAGCAGACTCCCGTAAAACGTGGCGCTCTCCGTGCGACGGAACTTGACCGACAACGCCGCGGCAATTCCGATAGCGACTGAATTGACGGCAAAAAACGCGCTGAAGACAAGCGGAGAGAAGCCATAGTGCTGCTGCATGATAAACGGCGAGGAGGCGATGTTGCCGAAAAGCACTCCGCTGGCGCATCCAAACTGCAACACATAAAACAGGAACTTCTTGTTACCAAGCACCTTGCCGAAATTGAGCGCCAACCGCTTCAGCCCCTCGTCGGAACGCCGTGCGGCAGGCAGCGTCTCGCGATATGCCACCTCGGCGGCAAGCAGGATGAAGCCAATGCACAGCAGGATGATGAATATGCCCTGCCAACCGATGATGTCGGTGAAGAATCCGCCGGCGACAGGCGCAGCAACAGGTGCTATTCCATTGATGGCTCCGATAATCGCCATTGCCTTTGCAAGCTCGCGCCCCGAGAACTTGTCGGCGGCGACAGACCGCGAAATCACGATGCCTCCCGACGCACCGATGCCCTGCAGAAGCCGCAATGCCACAAACCAATGTATTGTGGGCGAGAATATACAGCCTATGGTTGAAAGGATAAACACCGCCATCGAGACGAGCAGCAGCGGACGGCGGCCGTACTTGTCGCTCAATGGCCCGAACAGAAGCTGTCCGGCGGCGAGACCTATCATACTGAATGTCAAACCCAGCTGCACCATTGGCATCGAGGTGTGGAAACTTTCGGTCATTGCCGGCAACGCCGGCAGATACATGTCGGTCACCAACGGGCCGAACGCCGTGAGCGAGCCGAGAAGCAAGTAAAGAAACGTGACTGAATTCTGTCTCATCACATCAATTTCTCCAAGCGTTTTGACAGCAACACGAGAACTATCGCCGCAGCGAAACTCATCCATACGAATATCATGAAGAAGTCGCTCAAATCGGCAATCTGATAGCCTAAAAACGACGTTATCTTTCCATCGGCTGGATACAGTCCGCTAAGCACGCCGGCAAGCTTGTTGGCTGCAGCGGAACTCAGACACCACACGCCCATCAGCAACGATGAGAACCGCGCAGGCGACAGGCGGTTTACGATTGAGAGTCCGATAGGCTCCAGGCAAAGCTCGCCGAGAGTCTGCATGAAATACAGTGTGGTGAGCCACATAATGCTTACTTTCACCGCCGGATCCAGATTGTCGACACCGAAAGCAATCACAAGATAGCCCACACCGAGCAACGCCAATCCGATGGCTTGCTTCATTGTGGCGGCAGGCTCCTTGCCGTGGCGGCGGAGGAAATCCCAAAGAATGTTGAACACCGGCACGAGCAACACGATGAAAATCGGGTTGAACGACTGGAAGTAGGATGCAGGCATCTCCCATCCGAGAATGTTGCGGTCGGTCTGCTCGTCGGCAAAGAACGTGAGCGACGCGCCCGACTGCTCGTATGCCGCCCAAAAGAATATCACGAAGAAGGTGATGGCATAAATCACGCCGATGCGCTTGCGCTCGATTGTCGTGAGCGAGCCGTCGGTGATTATCATCACCGGAATGGTGATCGACACTGAATATATCGCCGCGCCGATAATGTCGCTTCCGCCAACATAGAACGCCGCGAACAAAGCCACACACAGCACTGCCATCGCCGCCGAAAACCATGCCGGACGCTTATTTGCCTCTCCCTGTTTTTTCTCCGGTTTCTTAGCCGGTTTCACTCCCAACGGCTTGCCTTCGGGCGAATGCAGATAGCGGTCTTTGAAGAAGTAGAACACCAAGCCTCCGATAAGCATTCCCACCGCTGCCGACAGGAAGCTCCACTTGAATCCCTCGGGGCTCTCGCCATTGCTCACGAATCCGCACCAAAGCGGAGCGATCATCGCACCAACATTGACGCCCATATAGAAGATTGTGTATGCGGAGTCGCGGCGCGAATCGTTTTTCGCATAGAGGTCGCCGACCATTGTCGAGATGTTGGGCTTGAAGAAACCATTTCCGAGAATCAGCAGCCCGAGTCCGGCAAACATAAGCCAATAAGCCGTCGGCGAGGTATAGATGCACGCGCTGACAAACATAAGGAACTGTCCGAGAGCCATCACTGCCGAGCCGAGAAGAATCGACCGGCGGTTGCCCCAGAAGCGGTCGGCAAGATAGCCGCCGAGCAGAGGCGTCAGATACACCAACCCGGTGTAGTTGCCATAAATCTGGGAGGCGTCTTCCTTGGCAAGCGACAGGCACTTAACCATATAGAGCACAAACATTGCCCTCATTCCATAGTAACTGAACCGTTCCCACATTTCCGTCAGGAACAGCACATAAAGCCCTTTCGGGTGTCCGACATTCGCTTTTTTCATATAGTATATCTTTTTGATTGTTGTCACCGCACGGCGATTATTCTGCAAAAGTACACATTTTTCAAGACATAGGCTTGGCAACAGTTGCTATATTCGTAATTTATTAGTAGTTTTGCAAAGGAAGTCGGCGCCGGCTGATGCCGAACTTTCGATTGAACATATCACAAATTGTAAACCATATAATCAATATGTCAAGAACAGAAACTGAGCTGCAAGGCGTTACTTTATTGGGATGCCAAGGCACAAAATATTCCGACCAGTACAACCCCGCGGTGCTTGAATCGTTCAAGAACAAGCATCCCGAGAATGAATATCTGGTCACGTTCACATGCCCGGAATTCACGAGCCTGTGTCCAAAGACCGGACAGCCGGATTTCGGAAAAATCATCATCAACTACATTCCGCGTGAGGACATGGTCGAGAGCAAGAGTCTGAAGCTGTATCTTTTCAGTTTCCGCAACCACGGCGATTTCCACGAGGACTGCGTAAACATAATAATGAAGGATTTGGTGAAACTGATGAATCCACGCTACCTTGAGGTGAAGGGCATCTTCATGCCACGTGGCGGAATCTCAATCCTCCCTTTTGCAAACTATGCCGACGAGGAACATGAGGAGATGCGCAAGACAAGGTTGCTGGCTAATTTCACAGAAAATTTTTAAACGATGGACGAGAAAGATTCAATCATTGTGCTGTCGGGAGGAATGGACTCCGTGACGCTGCTCTACGAATTCCATGCCAACATTGCCCTTGCCGTGACCTTCGACTACGGCTCAAACCACAACCGTCGCGAAATCGAGTTCGCCCGGATGCACTGCGAGCGTCTGGGCATAGAGCATATCGTGATTCCTTTGGATTTTATGGCTAAGTATTTCAAAAGTTCACTGCTCGAGGGTGCGGAAGCGATACCCGAAGGAAACTACGACGACGAGAATATGAAATCCACGGTGGTGCCGTTCCGCAACGGCATAATGCTCGCTGTGGCGTGCGGACTGGCAGAGAGCCGCGGGCTGAGCCACGTGATGATTGCAAACCATGCGGGCGACCATGCCATATATCCCGACTGCCGCCCGGCGTTTGTGCGCGCCATGTCGTCGGCAATGAGTGCCGGAACCTACGACGGCATCACGGTCATGGCCCCCTACACCAACGTGTCGAAGACTGAGATTGCCCGCCACGGCGCGCGGCTCGGTCTGAACTATGCCGAGACATATTCGTGCTACAAGGGCGGAGAGAAGCATTGCGGCAAATGCGGCACGTGCCGTGAGCGCATCGAGGCGCTCCACGACGCCGGGATTGAAGACCCTACGGAATACGAGGAATAATTAATTTCAGTTTTTAATGCTATGAAAATATTGCCAGGACTCAATGTCACGTTCTCTTGGAAACGGGCTCTGGGCGTGACGAATGCCAAACGCTCGATTGCCCGCAAGACAGGCATTCCAACAACCCGTCAGGGATTGGAGCGCAAGATAGGAAATGCAATAATAGGTGCAATTTTTAAAAAGAAATAGAAATGAGAAGATTCGGTGTATTGGTGTTTGCGCTGCTGTGCGCAGTGCAAACACTTTTGGCAGCAAACAAGCAGGCGGAGACGTTCAACATGCAGAAGGCATACGAGGCGTTTCAGAATCAAGACTATCAGACTGCCGTCGACTGCTTGAACAAGGAGTTGGCTGACGATGCCAAAAACGGCTATGCCTATTTGTGGATGGCTATTGCCTACACAACTGTCGATGATTATGGCTCGATGCTGACAAACAGCGACAAGGCAATCCAATATTTGCCAAAAAAGGACAAGGAGAGCAGAGGAGTGGCTTTCAACTTACGGTCAAGCGCATATTCAGGTCTTGGCAGCAAGACTTGGCTCTCGCCGACATCTCCGAAGCCATAAATCTCGACCCTAAGGACGTGGACCATCTGAACTCGCGTGCGCAAATCTATTTTGAACAATTTCAATACGAACTCGCTGACGCTGACGCAAAAAAGATAACGGAGCTTGAGCCTGGCAACCCTCTCGGCTGGCTGTGTCTTGGACGCAATGCCGATGCCCGCAAAGACTACGACAAGGCTATAGAGCATTATAATTATGCCGTGAAACTTGACAATAGCAACGCGCAGAGCTACTCGCTGCGTGCATATACCTATATCAACCAGAAACGTTGGAGCGAGGCGACCGACGATGTGGTCTCTGCCTTTTCTATCGACATTACCGACGGGGGCGCGCTTGATTGTGTCAACACTCTTGCCGATTCGGCATCGGTGGTGCTTTGTTCGAAAATGAAAATACAGACGAAGAAAGACCCCAACAATTCGTTGTGGCCGTTCATTATAGGCGCAACCTATGAGAAACGCGGCAATATGACGGAGGCTTTGGAGTTTTTCAACAAGTCGTTTGACATAGAACCGTCGGCAGGGGCGGCACAGAGGCTGTCGGCTGCATATTCTGATGCCGACAACTTGAAGATGGCGCTCGATTTCGCCGACCGGGCAATACAGATGGACTCTACCGACACCGACGGCTTGTACAGCAAAGCAATGGCTTATTTTAAGGCACGACGATGGGAAGACGCCGACCGCGCATTGTCCATCTATCTCGATACTGAACCGGAAAGAGCCGACGCATACTGCTATCGGGGCTTTACGCGCGACCACCTGGGGAAAACCAACGAGGCTGCCGACGATTATGACACGGCTATAACCTTACAGCCGATGGTGACTTCTTATTACTTCCGTGGACGCCATTATTGGGATCTGGGCGACAAGGACAAAGCCATAGCCGATTTCAAGCAGGCTGTTGAAATGGACACCGTCCCCGATCCTACATCACCGAGCATTATGCTTCTTGGCTATCTTGGCAGGACCGATGAGGCGGAGGCGCTGATTGCTGAAATCGGAAAGGATGCGGAATCTATGGTTTTATACAACGCTGCCTGCTACTATGCAATGTTTGGCGACAAGCAGAAAGCGGTCGACTTCCTGAACCAATCGGTCGACAAAGGTTTTCTCCGCTTGACTCTGCTTGAAAACGATTCTGACATGGACTCGATACGCAGTATGGACGGCTACAAAAAGGTCGTGGAACGGCTGAAGTCAAAACAACTGAAAATGGAGGAGGAAAATGCCGAATACACGGATCAGACCGTAGAAGTGCCGATGACGAAGGAAAGCGGTGTGTTCAAGGTGAAATGCAGCATCAACGGGTTGCCGTTGCATTTTGTGTTTGACACAGGCGCTGCCAACGTCACGATATCGGCGGTGGAAGCGGCGTTTATGTATAAGAACAACTATCTAAGCGACAAGGACTTTATGGGTTCGTCAAGTTTTCTGACCGCAAGCGGCGACATTATAGAGGGGTCGGTGGTCAATCTCCGCAATGTCAATTTCGGAGGCCTCGACATGAACAATGTAAAGGCAACTGTCGTGAAGACTCAGAATGCTCCGATATTGCTCGGTCAGTCGGTGCTGAGCAGGTTGGGAAAAGTGGAGATTGACTATTCTTCTTACACAATCCGCATCACCCGCAAAGTGAAAACAACGCGATGAGATGGCTGTGGGTCGTTTTTCTTGCCGTGGTGGCAGTGGCTTGCGGCGATGCGCACCGGATGCCGTCAAAGCCCGTCAAAAGCGCAACGCCCGAACAGCTCCATGCGGTGGCTGAGAAACCGGCAAAAAGCCGCACGGCGCAGTGTCTCGACTCGCTGGGATATGAGAACATCGCCGAGCGCGACACGTCGATTGCAATCGATTTGATGTATGCCCGTGCCGACAATTTTGTGGGACGCGTGCTTTATGCCGACCTGCGCGAGGCATATCTGCATCCTGTGGCAATGGAGTGCTTGCTGAAAGCACAGAGGCTGCTGCGGGAGAAGCATCCGGAATACCGTCTGATTGTCTACGACGCTGCACGGCCGATGTCGGTGCAGCAACAGATGTGGGACGTAGTCAAAGGCTCGTCGAAGAGCCGCTATGTGTCGAATCCCGCACATGGAGGAGGTTTGCACAACTATGGGCTTGCCGTCGACATCAGCATCGCCGACTCGCTCGGACGGCCGTTGCCGATGGGCACGGCGGTCGACCATCTCGGCAGCGAGGCAGGCATCACCCACGAGGCGGCTCTCGTGGAGCAAGGAAAAATCACAGCACAGGAGCGCGCCAACAGGCAACTGCTGCGCAGCGTGATGACGGAGGCGGGATTCCGCCCGTTGCCGTCGGAATGGTGGCATTTCAACTACTGCAGCCGCCAGGAGGCAAAAAAGCGTTTTAAACCGATACCCTAATCTTTAACAACAAATATATGATACGACTAAATGTGTTTATCCAAGTGGAGGCCGCCAACCGCGCATCCCTGTTGGCAGAGGCGAAAACCTTGGTGGAAAAATCGCTGAACGACGAGGGATGTGTGGCATACGACGTGTTTGAGAGCGCCACCCGTCAGGACGTGATGATGATTTGCGAGACTTGGCGTGACGAGCAGGCTCTTGCCGCTCACTCTGCCGCCCCTCATTTCGCGCTCCATGTAGGAAACATGGAAAAACTCGGCAAACTGAAATTGGAAAAATTCCAGTTCTAACCCATAGCCTCCTATAGACAAACCTGCCGGAGTTCCGTCGTTTCAACGGAGTCTCCGGCAGGTTTGCTGTTCTTTGTCGGC
>ENA-OPRX01000390-OPRX01000390.1-human-gut-metagenome-genome-assembly--contig:-NODE-390-length-29726-cov-8.244987_pt1 | contig 29726 bp, 25 predicted proteins | sample MGYA00241450_ERZ501892 | MGnify/ENA primary metagenome ERZ501892 (study PRJEB25962, sample SAMEA2042223) | human gut metagenome | biome: human gut; feature: human-associated habitat; material: faeces...
TTTCGTTTTCCGACCTCTCACACCACCGTACGTGCGGTTCCGCATACGGCGGTTCTTTATCTTACGTGCAATCTGACATAGTAGTCCATCAGACAAGGATAACCAGCGGCGCGGAGTTTATCGTTGGTTGCAGCGTGATGCATTATACCTTCCGCATTTGCCCAATATCCCTTGCTGCTGTTGCCATAGATTCTTGCCCAGTATGGCTTGATGCCACATCGTATGAGATTCTTTATCCTTGTCTTAGGTCTCTTCCAACTTTTCCATATGCACATACGTATCCGCCTGCGCAACCATTGGTCAATGGTTGCCAGTGATGTTTTCGCATCTGCATATTTGAAGTATGATACCCATCCGCGTATGACTTGGTGCAGCGCGGCCTTCCTGCGTTCATATCCCATCCCGTTGCTCCTGCCCGTCAGCATCTTGAGTTTTGACTTCAGTTTGAGCAAACTCTTGGGATGGACACGCAACCTTCAGCCCTCTCCCGTTTTGTAGAAGGTATGTCCCAGGTACTTCATCCCACGGACATTGCCGACTTCCGTCTTGTCGAGGTTTACTTTCAGGTGGAGTTTCTTCTCGATGAACTTGGTCAGTCCTTCGCATACGCGCTCCGCACCCCTCTTGCTTTTGCAGAAGATTAGGCTGTCATCTGCGTAACGTACGAACGGATGACCACGGCGTTCCAGTTCCTTGTCCAGTTCGTTGAGCACAATGTTGCTCAGCAGTGGACTGAGAGGGCCGCCTTGCGGCGTTCCTTCCGTTGTCGGCTGATATACTCCGTTGACCATCACGCCTGCATAAAGGTATTTGTGTATCAGGCTTATGACCCTGCCGTCCTTTATGGTGTGTGAGAGCAATTCTATCAGGTAACTCTGGTTTACGGTGTCAAAGAAGCGTTCCAAGTCTATGCCTACGGCATATTCATAACCTTCGTCGAGTATCTTCTGCGCTTGTCTCAACGCCCCTTGTGCACTGCGGTTCGGTCGGAAGCCATAGCTTCCCTCGCTGAACTGCGGCTCATACATTGGCGTAAGTACTTGTGCTATACTCTGTTGGATGACGCGGTCCACCAGAGTTGGGATACCCAGTTTGCGCGTCTTGCCATTGTCTTTCGGGATTTCCACCCTGCGCACTGGCATAGGCTTATATTTCCCGTTCAAGATGGAGTTCCTGAGTTCATCGTTGTGGAGTTTCAAGTATGGAAGCAAGTCATTTGCCTCCATCGAGTCGACACCTCCGCTCCCGCCGTTCGATACTACCTTCCTATATGCTCGGTTCATATTATAGGGAGAAAGGATGAGTTCCATCAGGTGTTTCTCATCTATCTGCACTTCCGCAAGTCTGCCTTCGGTCATCTCCATATAGGTCTGCGCTCCCTCGATGACTTCGGCTTCCAGCCTATCTTCCCGTGGGTAGCTCTCTTTCGTTTTCTGCTTTCTCTCCTCCATAGAGTTTCTTCTTTAGACTTACTTCAAATAAAGTTCGGCCCTTCCCTGCGTGTCGATATTAGGCAGGTACTATGGCCTCTGCTGATTTCTCGCAGTTCGTTGTTACTGCTCGCTTTCGCTCGCCTGCGAGACCTCTCCAGTTATGGACATACTCTTTCCATCTTATGTCTGCCCGATTTACCTTGGGCGATTTCGGATAGTTATCGGACTTAGATTTCTTTAGCAATCTTGTCCTCACCCTTAGGCCTCATATCGGATTTCTGTCCGTCAGACCAGATGTTTGCCGCCGGCTTCCTTCAGATTCCGTCTCGCGGCGGACACCCTTGCCTTTGGCTGTAACCTTCCCACTATCAGGGCGGTTTAGGGACTTGCACCCTTTAGAGTATGTTCGTGCTGGACGAACTAAAAAAGAGACCAACCCTTTTGGGTCAGCCTCACTGAATATGAACAGCTGAAGTCCATCATCTTACGCATCCCGTGGTGACATTAGCGTTATCTCATTGACAAGTTCTACAACAAAAGGCCTTGAAATTCCAGCCGGATGATGTAGGTGTTCTGGCCACAAAAGCGATAGCATTGAGTAGTTGCCTGTTGATGACTTTTTTCGGGATGGTATACGATAATTCACTAAGCTCAATAAAAGAGCATCCGTACATCGAATCAAGTTCTCAATGTACGGATGCCTCATCATTATTCATCATCTTTCTTATCAAGCAGTTTCTCAGAATATCGCTCTTTAGCAATAGCGATAGCTCGTTGCAGTTTCTCTGAAAGCAGCTTCTTGTCCGGCAACTTAGTATAGTACTGTGCTACCTTTATCGGACTATCCTCCTCAAGCATCAAGTATTCAATATGCTCTGTATTTCCCTCTGAACACAGAATCAATCCTATTGGAGAATCCTCGCCCTCTCTTCTCTCATTCTTATTGAGATAGCGCAAGTATAACAGCATCTGCCCCTCATATTCTGGCTTGAACTTTCCAAGTTTTAGGTCAATTGCAACCATCCTATGAAGCCCTCTATGAAAGAATAGAAGGTCAATATAGTAATCAACAGCATCAACCGTAATCCTCTTTTGTCTGTCAAGGAAGGCAAAGTCAGAACCAAGTTCCTTGATGAAAGACTGAATCTGCGAAAGTATAGCATCCTCAAGATCTTTCTCAGAGAAGGCATCAGGCAATCCAAGCATATCAAGAAAGTAACTGCTCCTGAATACAAGATCCGGCAAGAGCTGATTTGTCGTCTTAATCTGTTCCAATTCCCGCTTTATGACGTCTTCTGGCTTGCGGCTTATGGCAGTCCTCTCAAACAACTGTCCATCAATCTTTTCATCCAATGTTCTGGTGTCCCAATGTTCAATCCTGCACATCTCCACATAAAACTGCCGTGCAAGCGGCTCCTTCACACCTGTCAATGAACGAAGGTGTGTCCAAGTCAATTGGGTACGCAACGCGTACCTTATTTCCTCTTCAGAGAATGCATAGGCCACACGAATACATTGTTTCAATTTCTCATATTTCCAACCGGAACCATATTTGTCTGTCAGAAGCTTTGCGAGGTTCTTGACCACTTGCTTCCCGTATTCTGCCCTCTGATTGTAAAGAACATCTTCCTTGATGCGATGCCCAATATACCAGTTAGTCAGACACAGCTCCGTATTGAGATGAGTGGCAATACGGTCCCTTGCTCCGTCAATGATTCGGCAGACATCGGAAAAGAGTTCATTCTCTTTCCCGTTCAAACCGGAATTGTTCTCCTGTATGCTAATTTCTTCGTTCATATATCTTTATGTCTAAAATTCAAATTGGGTACGCATTGCGTACCTTTTTCCTCTACCTCTCCTCATAATAATACGAATAATCAATTCCTTTCATAAACATTTCCCTGTCATTCACCTTGTCAGTCAGTGCATCTTTCAGCAGTCTCTTGATTTCCGTACTATCAGCCACACTCCTTTCCATTGCTGCAAGATAAGCATATTTATCAATACGGCTCCAATCCACGCACATCCCAAGCCTCTTCTTCAAAATCAAATCCAACCAAATTCTCGTAGTTCGTCCATTGCCCTCACGGAACGGATGAGCGACATTCATTTCCACATATTTGTCTGCAATCTCATCAAATGACTCTTCCGGCATCTGCTCAATGTTTTGCAGCGTTTGTGATAAATATGCCACCGGGGCGAATGTGAACCCACCTTTGGAAATATTCACCGAACGGATCTGCCCTGCAAAGTCATACAATCCTCCAAACAGATATGCGTGGAATCTGCTGAAGTCCCTTCACCGTTCCGACCTCAATGCTGTCAAGTAAGTAGCTCTCAAAAAGGGTGTAGGCCTTTGCCTTGCTCTTTCCATCGATAGTATCTTCACCATAAGTGAACCACTCTATGAATCGCGATGCCTTGTTGTTCGGCATATTCTTGGCCAATTCCACAACGCCTTGAGCATCAAGGACATCGGTCAGCCTCAACTTCCCATCTGGTGCTCGCATCTTCAACTGGTTAGTGTCACTAACCACTTCAATGCCTTCTTTTTTCAGTTTGCCCTTAAGATACTTCCAGTAGTTCCTGTTCTTCGTATAGTCATCCTGCGCATTCAGCACCCCGACAATGTCAAGTACACTGTACCACCATTTGGAATTCACCTCATCCCAAATAGCCCTGACCTCACGGTCATCGAAGAAACGTATTGATATCTTGTTCATATTTATGCCGTTATAATAATGTGTCCACAAATCTTTAATACATACTATTAAATTGAGGGTTCCGATGCTATAAGTAGCCAGTCTTTTTCTTCAGTTTGCCACTCCTCAATCTGATTTATCTGATCTGCTGAAAGATATGCACTAAGATGTGGTTTGTTGACGTAATACAAAAATAACAAAACACTTTTTGCTGTTTGGATTTTTTCCTCTCTTGTAAAATGACTAGTTATACTATTGAGCGAATACATGCTTTCCTCCATATGACTCTCCGTATTCAACGTGAGTCGATACATAAAACTACGGTAATAACTCTGCTTTTCACGGGGAATAAGCGACAATAAATCCTCCTTCCTAAGCATAGGCTCAAAAGAATCGTTGTAGCAAAAACTAGAGAAGGCTTCCAACATTCTGCGCATGATGTTACCGATGCTGATTTCCAAGGTTTCATCTGGATCTGCTTCTCCAGAATCACAGGCATACGAATACACATGATCAATCATTTTTTTGTATTCGTTTTGCACTTTTTGAACTTCTAATTTGCAGTTAACGAGTTCCATAAATGTTTTACCCTTTCTATTTGTGACTTCGTTACGTATTTTTACAAGATCGAAAACAGAGTGCAAATCATGAGACATTACTAAAATTCTGCTATTCTCATTAGCCAATCTTATGTTGTTAAATTGGTATCTTAGCAAGGACATTACCCCCACTCTATTCCCGTAATCAAAACTTGAAACTGGATCATCTATTACTATAAGGTACTCTGAGGCATATTTGTCTGTCTCTGTCTTCCCTCCGAATAACTTAGCAAAGAAATAGCATAAACCAAGAGCATTACGTTCACCAATGCTAATCTTTCCTGGTCGTACTGTTTTACCATTCACTAATAATTTGTAGTATCCATTACCAGGGACAAGCTTCATTTTTTTGCAACTGAAGAAAACATATTGCAGCTCTTTATTAATATACTCCAAAGCAATATCTGTTCGTTCTTTCTGTGCTATTAATGACTTTATTTCGCCTTCCAGTAATTCACATTCGCTTTTCTTAGTTTCAAGTTCCTTTTGATTCTTTTTACGATTTTCAACGGCCATACTGTAGCTGGCCAATATTGGAGCTAATTGCTTCCTGGCAACATTGAAATTACCATCCCGAACTTGACCATACAGTTTATTCCGTTTATTCACATATTCATTATAATGTGCAACACATTGCTCCAATACGCATAACGAATCATTCCAATCTTTAATAGCAGCATCATAGCTATCTTGGAAATCTTCAAGAAATGGGTTTATTATTGGATTATATAGATTCGCCTTTCTCTGATTGATTGTTTCGCGTATTTTTTCAAATAAAGCATTGACTTTGTCTTGAGCAAGTTTAACATGGTTCAACTCTGCTTCGTTTAGGCTTCCCCCAAATACTGGCAAGGTAATTTCTATTGGATTAAACAATGTCATTTTATCCTGTAGTGCCGTTGAATACTCATCTGCTTCCTTATTCAAAATATCAGTCAGTGTTTTTGATATATTTTCTCGGTCTTGCGCTGTGATTTCCCGCAGGCAAGTCGGACAAAAATGCCAATCCTCATTCAACAATATCTTTGTCTGCTCTGTTGTGTAATTAGGATGTGCTGCTAAAAGGTCTAGAAGCCGCTTTTCTCGATCGCTCAACTTAGGTGCATCTACGGGCTTTCGAAGAAACTCATTTAGTGAATGGAGTCCTTGTGGTAGTGTAGTTGTAGGCTTAATCCATGATATCGGTTGAGCATTCTCAGACTCTTTATACAGTTTTAGATCTTTTGTTACAGTGTTTCTAAGTTCTTCATACGTTTCCGGCGGCTCGGGAAGTTCCAATAATTTGTTTATTACATCCTCTGTAATGTGGCTTTTTACGGTGTTTCCTTTTAGATCGCGGTCAACATCTGCCCATCCACCATTAGCACGTAAGGATCCTTTTATCTTTTCAAGATAGAAGAGAGGAGAAATGCTTTCCTTGGAACTATTAAACTTTATATTCTCTTCATTGAGAACTGTATATTCACTTTTCTTTCTTTCAAGTAATGTCTTTTTACCCGTAATTACATTATCTATCTCAACTTGCTCTCCAAGCATTACTATAGTATTGATTCCTTCGTTTTCCACCCTCACTTGGTCACGAATAAAATCTTCGTTAAAAACAAACACAGAACCCTTTTTGTCATCTGGGATAATTGCGTCTGATGTAACTGTGAAATCCGGATTCCGTTCTTCTATAGGTTTTAATAATTCGATGAATGAACGTGCAATGGTTGTCTTGCCGCTTCCATTACGACCAAAAACCACACTAATCGGGCATTCCTTGAATACCTCTAATTCTGTTCCTGATTCGAAGCACCCTCCTTTGATGTTTATTTTCTTAAAGTTTTCAAACATATTTCTGTGTAGATTATTATTTTAAACGACATACACTTGTGGCGTGGCTTTGGTGTCAAAGGGTGGAAATATCATTCTTGGATACTACTCTCCACCTCCGCAAAATATACAAACACCGGTCTCCCGTCCCGAGCCTCCGTGTGCCTTTCGAGAATACCACTCAAGTCAATCTCACCATCAATCCTCTCTCCAACCTTATACACAAGATACTCCTCATCACCCATCCAATCCTGCTTAGGGTAGGAGAGTCCTTTCATCCTTTCCGTATCAGCAATGAAAGTCATCCCGCACAAAGAGTAACAATCCACCCAACCAAGCGGATTACTATAATCATACAACATCAAGAAGCTCGCCGTGAACACCTGCTGAGTATTCTTGTATACCGCTCCGGCACGTCCCTCATTGAATCTGACATTATAGAACTTATTCTTCAGAATCCAATCACGTTGCTCCTGTGAGTGATAGCACCCCACAAGAACCGTTTCTCTCCTGTAATTCCCATAACCATCTGTCAGAGCATCCATAAGCACCATCGTCCTGGAGACCTCTTCTCCGAAAAGCAGCCCATTAAAATACACATAAGGCTCAGTCCCGAGATGATACTCCTTAATTATGAAATCATTGCTTAACACAGACAGTAGCTTCGCGTTTGCGAAATAATCACCTCTCTCCAACCCCAACATAAGAAGCCCATAATGCTCCTCGCCAATGTCATAAGGACAGAATACCTTACCATTCAGTTCCCTGAAATACTTGTTTACCAAGTCCTGAATATCTCCATCCGCACGCTGCTGTAGCAAATAGAAATCATATTCAGTATCAATGTACTTGATAAAATCTCTTCTAAACAAATCCTTCGCCTCGGTCTTAAACTTATTCCGAATACTTTGAGACCTATTCACATAAGCATACAAGGCGAACAGGAAATTGACATCATACATCCTAAGAAACAGAGTATCCCTGTCGAAAACCCTGTTCATGAACTGATAATTCTTATCAAACTCGATGTCTTGCAGATGTAACTCGGCAGAAGTAAACCCGTAGCTCTTTTCAACACTTCCGCTAATAAAAAAGTTAGGAGTAATATTGTATCCCTCAGTCAGTTCATCACGATATTTCAGATGCGGCTTTTCCTTGTGATACCAGTCAAGCTGTGTCTGAATTATATTCTTTGCATATGTATATTGCTTAAACAGCGAATCACCCTTCGGCGCAGCATTCTCCTTGTAGTATTTGCTATCACCCACATAATATACCTTTCGCTCAGCCGTTGTCAAAGACAATCCCTTAAATAGATGATCGACAATCTTGCCGTCCTGCTGTTTGACAAGACTACGTGGAGCATCCGAATCTCCGAGGATAACATCTATCATATCCTCGAATACATTGTTGAAGTCCCGGACAAGAAGATACTCTTCCTTCTCTTTCGCATCCCTTGCATTCTCAACCTTCGATGCAAAAGCAAACAAAAGCTCCCACAAGAGCACCAACTTCTCATTGAAATAATTGTTTCTGATGCTCTTAAGATTCCTGCTGACAGCCCCTCTCTCAAGTTTTCTCTTGAACTCGCTGTCAGAAATAAGATTATATGGTTGGTCAATGCTGAAATTGAAATGGTATTCGTTATTGATGTACCTCAACGTATTAAAAAACAGAATAAGTAGCTCCTCATCGTAGTTGATTTCCTTTCTCCGGTTCACGATAAACGGATAGATGACTTTCCTGTCCTTTATAACCGGCTGCTGTGTCCGGATAGTCTTGTTCCAACTCACCCTGTTGTATCCAGAATGGGCCTGCTTGTAAATCAGCACGAACAGGCTTTGATTCTCATTGTAGAAATCACTCAGAGACAAGATCACATCCATAAGAGAACTCTCATTCTTGCCCTTTTTAGAACTCATTACACTGAGCGCAGAGTCCTTTTCGGTCGAGATGTTGTCAATCTCACGCCTCCGGTACTTTTCAATCGACTGATAAAGATAAATAGGAAGTTCTGTCAGCAGTTCCGGCCTCCACCCATTATCTTTCAATGTTTTCACCTCGGAATCTGAAACCTTGATAGGAGCATCAGCAGTCAAGTCAATGCAGCCGGACCCTTTACCACCGATGTTGAATACTTTCGGAAGGATAAACACGTGTGAATGCATCGGATCGTAATAATATCCGACACAGTCAAGCACCGCCTTGTCATCTTTGAGATTTCCGCGCGAAATTACTCTTGCGTGCTCATTCCCAAAGACAGAATCAAGCAGTGAACGCTTATAGCCCTTTCCTTCAAAAAACAGTATCATTACTCGGTCTCAGTCGTAGATTCTTTTTCAATTTGTTGAGGCGTAACACCGCCTGATTGAGGATTGTTTGCTTTGATCTCGGCTTTGCAGGTCTTCTCAATGAAGTTGATTACATGAGCCGTCAATTCATTGTCTTCGCACAAATCTTCAAAATACAGTTTATCGTTTCCGCTGAAGAAGCTAGTTCTGAACTCATCCTCATCCTTGAACACATCATTGAAAAGGAAGAACAGAACCTTGTCTCTAAACTCTACCGCAGTAATCACATTATTCTCGTCAGCCTGAACGAATCGGTTGCCAAGAATCTTGTTAGTGGAATGCTTCTCCTGCTTGATATATCCGTTCAGCCCTTTTAATATCGCTGCCCAAGAATACTTATGTGTCTCGTCAATAACCACGGTAAACTGCCCAGCATCGGTATAATTCACACCCACATACTCCATCTCCCATCTTCTTTTGAATGCACTGTCGATAGGGAAGAGGCTCTGATCTGATGTGTTCATCGTAGCCAATATGTTCAGATTATCCGGCAATGCCAATATGCTGAAATCAAACTCTTTTGGGGCGTAAACCTCACGAATGACCTTCTTGTAACGTTCTTTGTCCTCCAATTTGCCTTCGAGATATGTCGCAATATCATAATCAGCATTAATGGTATATTTCGAATATCCAGGATGCCCCGTCTTCTGCCTATCAAGCAACTGGAAAATGTCTCCGAATATCTGTGCACAATTACCACGGTTGAGTTCTTCTATGACGAGATATGTAGGTTCATCAAGATGATTCCATGCATATATGTATGCATTCAAGAATACCTGAGGAACAAAAGAATATGTGATGTCTTCACCTGTAGGACCACCCATATTAGGCTTGTAACAACCTACGAAACTTGCATAGTCCGTATCTGGATGGAAAGTGATTCTGAAGCACTTGTTGCCTTTCACATAGTACTTGTCGACTGTGTGTGACTTGCCCGTTCCCGGCGCGCCGTAGAAGATTTGTTGGAGAGGAAGTCCTTGAGTTGTAATGCTTGTGTCCTCTAGTCCATTCTCTTTGCCGTCTTCGTATGGCGTAGTCACATTAGTAATGGTAACGTCAAAAATTCCATCTATAGCTTTTTTGATATGTAAATCAGAATAGCCTCCTGCCAGATAATTCCGTATAGTGAATTTAGTATTACAGATCATACCAGAATGGTCTGTAAATGATACATCCTTGATGAGGCCGTTAAAATAAAAACGAGCATCTACCTTACCGTTTTTCTGAGGTACATCTTTTCTGGCATTCCACACTTGAGTTATAGTATCCACTGGCGTGCCATTATCTTTGAATAAAGCATCCAGCAAAGCAAGCTGATCCGTCACAAAATCCTTAGAATAGGAAATTGTGCAGTGTATGGAAGACTGGTCAAATTTTCTGGGCAGAATGGATGCAATGAACAGGATTGCTTTAGAGAGGTTCTCTTTGCTATATCTTACCGTTATTTGTTCTCCAGAATCCTTGAATAGAGCATAATGCTCATTGTCTAAAAATAAATCTGTGTTCTTGGCATCGCCTGCTGATAGCTGACGATAACTAGCATTGGTATCATTAATGTGTTTTACAATCTCATACATATCATTATAGTTTTATAGGTGTGTTAATGCTTGAAAAACAATCTTCCGGTGAGACTGAAAGACTCATCTTTAACAATGTTGTTTTAGTTGGAGTAATTGCGGTCTTAAATCTTTCAATATCAGCGTTTAGACCATTCATATAATTGCTGCAATTATTGCAAATTGATAGAAGCCCTGTATCCTCTGACATATCAAACACTCGATAAACAGCATATTCGGCAACGGCATTTGCGCAATTATGCACGAACGTTATTTCTTGACTACTGAATATGATACTTTGTTTGAAGTCGAATCTGGTGGACTTGACATCAATGAATTGTCTGACGCTGCTAACAGACCGTATGACAAAATCATATGGAAGTCCAGACTCTCTGCTTTTGTTCATCCACTCGAATGACTCGATTCTATTTGCAGCCAGTTCGTGTCCCAAATACTCGTTTATTAACGCTTCTCCTTTTTTGCCTATAGCGGCAAATTGCTTACTTGCCTTCTCAACATCGTATGTTTTGAACTTACGTGCAAAATCACCTACCTGCGAGATTATCTCTATCTCTTTTTGTATGTCAATGCTAACAGAGTTAATTTTATTGACCATAGCCGATTTCAAAGGCTTATAGGCAGAATCTTGATCTGTTATTATATGTGTGTTTGCCTTGACAAGGTCCTCTATAATCTTGAAATCCTCAGAACTTCCATTTATGAGCCAGAAAACCAAATCTTTGTTTTCCAAGCTCGACCATAGAAGATACCAGTCGTCATTAGGCAGTTCTTCTGCAAATTTTCTGATTTTCGACACAACAGAATCAGAACTGCTGGTTCCCATCCTGATTTTGGGACTGCGGAACGTTCCGTCTGGATTCTCAATACGATCAAAGAAACAATCCAAGATCTGACAATAAGAATTGTGGATAAGCATAGCCGTAGTTGAGGTGCTGTCTTCCAAAAAAGTCAGCACCTCGTTGAATAAACCGATATGTGTCTGATTACTGGTACTACTCGTGCCAAGATCTGCACTGCTTAATTTCTTAAGACCTATGCGTTTTTCAATATTGAAGAAAGTAAACATATCATTCATGGATTATATTATTAGTTATCAGATAATACAAGACAGCATAAATTGTATTTACACTTACTGCATTACCAGCTTGTTTGTAAAGAGCCCCATCTGCCACACCTGCATTTCTTCCTTTAACAGCAAAATCGGCCGGGAAACCTTGGAGCATAAACGCCTCTTCCGGGGTCAACTTCCTAATAGGAAGTTTTGCCTGCTCAGCTTTTGTCATCGTCTTCACTGGATTTATAGCACCATGAGACTCTATGAAATCTTGACTATAGTAATTGTCTTGACAGGCTCGATGCATTTTGTGCATTGTGGCAGTTAAAGGCCGTGCGACACTCATATTAATGTCTGATTTTGATTTGAAATTTGCAGAGCCATCAGCAAGTAGAGTCGGTTTTATCTTTTCAGACAAATAATACTTGGAATCAACATGGAGTTTGAGAACGTCGTTTACGCTTTTGTAATGATATGGACTGAGTTTCTTATATGTATGTTCAAAAGCTTCAGCGATGGCATCTGCGGAGAAGCGTTCCTTGAAATCATCAGGGACATTCTCGGTTGTCGCAAAAATCAACAATCTGTTACGAGTCTGTGGCAAATGGAATTGAGCAGTGTTGAAAATATCTGTAAAGACACTGTAGCCCAAAGACTCCAGTTCGCTCTTGATACGTACAAACGTCCTGCCTTTATCATGAGTTTTCAGATTTTTAACATTTTCCAACAACACGTAACGAGGCATTCTGGCGGCCAAAATATCCAGAATATGGAAGAACATTTGACCTCTGTCCTCATTGAATCCAGCTTGTTTTCCCATCATGCTGAATGTCTGACAAGGGAACCCTCCAGTCACTAAATCAAACTTAGGAAGTCGATGAATGTTCTCGGGGTTGCTCGTAAACGATACAATATCCCCCATAGCAACCTCTCCATCTATATCCGGATGATAATTGGCACAATATGTCTGCACTGCTTTGGGATCGATTTCAGAATACCCAACGCAATGGAAGTTCATAATACGGTCTTTGGAGAGAAGATCCATCGCTCTTCTGAAGCCTCCAATGCCAGCAAATAGTTCAAGATGTCTCATTTGATAAATTTCATAATGCCATCACCTATAGCTTTGGCAAGTTTAACTGGGACTGCATTCCCAACTTGAGCATACCACATATTCTGTGATCCGGTAATCACATAGTCATCAGGGAAGGTCTGAATTCTGGCGGCTTCTCTGGGACTCAGACCTCTTGCATCCCACGGATGAATATACATGTTACAATCGAACTTCATGTGTGAAGTGATTGTTTTACATATTTGAGTTTCATCCAGTTTGAAATATTTGTCCTTAAATATATCGTTTCTCCGTTTGTACGGCATAATGTCCGCAATGGATTCGTGCAACGAATTTGCGCCCTGTGGTAATCGCCGATATATTTCAAGATCACGTTCATTATTATACCTGTTCTTATGGTTGTACAGTTTTGTGATTTCTTTATCTCCATTAATGAAATTGTAAAAATCATTATGGATATATGTGAAATCACACTCCGTAAAGCCAGATTCAGCATTTTCTACATCCTTTGAACCTTTTTCTTTCTTAGCGACAAGATGTGGTAATCCAATCAGTGCGTCTTTGAGTACAAACGATGGCCGTTTATGCTTATAGATTTCCTCGAATATTTTCTTCGGAGATACGCCGACTCTGTTGCCAATCATGATAAATCGCTCTCTGTTTTGAGGCACGCCATAGTCTTGTGCCCTTAATAGCGCATAATCAAATTGATACTCCTCGCCCAAATATTCAGTAAAATTCTGCTTGATTTCATCAATCTTATTCATCATCCCTTTAACATTCTCCATTATGAAGAATTTCGGGCGAACCGTTTTCAGAAATATCAAGTATTGTTTATACAGAGCATTACGAGGGTCATCAAGTATCCTTTGACGATTAGCCATTGAGAATCCTTGACAAGGAGGTCCTCCGCATACAAGGGTTATGTCAGAAAGCATCTCCTTATACTTATCAATATGGGCATTAAGGTCAGCAATGTCACCTACAAAGTAATGCTCATCGCTTAAGTTGTGATTAAACTTGTATGTGTTACAGAATTGTTCCACTATTTCATTCACAAACCACGGGGTGAAGCCAGCCTGCTGCAATCCGACGCTTAATCCTCCACAACCAGCGAATAGATCTACAAATTTATATTCCTTTTTCTTTGGCATACATCTACACAATTAGCCGTTAATCCCCACTAATCTCATCCATCGGTCGGAACAAATCTTTTATGTCCACATCCAGACATCTTGCAATCTCCACCAACGTTTCCACATTAGGCTGCAATGTGTTAGTGCACCACTTTGAGACAGTTCCAGGATCTTTTTGCAACTGCTCAGCAAGCCACTTGTTAGTCTTGTTCTTATCGGCCAAGACCACCTTTATCCTATTTATGTTCTTACCCATTGAAAAAATGTTGTGTTTCTACCATTAACGCAATAAACATACAAATATACACAATACATCTCGAAAGACAATCCTCTACATTGCTTTTGTATGCATAATTTATACGTTAAATCACGTTTAATTGAAATATTTTGCAATTTGTGTGTGACCGGTTATGTGACTACTGAAGTATTATTCGTATATTTATGGCAATACTTGTAGATGAACTTAAATAACATTTAATAAACTGATATGAACGATAAAATCGATACATTGCTGCCAGCAAAACTTGATAAAACAGATCCTGCATATTCAACCGTATTGGAATTGGATACAATATTGGATGTCGCTGTCAAAAAAGGTATACGGAATATTGCTTTGACTGGTCCGTTTGGTTCGGGTAAAAGTTCCGTCCTTAAAACTTTGATGACTGATTTTTCGACAAAACATGAATATCTCCCTATATCCTTAGCAACATTGAAAGCCAATGATGAGGCCGCTTCTAGTGTGAGCCGAGACGATAAGGGTAATTCAAACTCGGATAATGCCGAGACAGCATTAAATAGAAGAATCGAATATAGTATTCTTCAACAACTCGTGTATCGAGAAGAGGCTGCAACTGTAACCAATTCCAGATTCAAGAGAATTTCTTATACACCACCGAAAACAGTATGTTGGTATTCAATATGTGGTGTCTTGACATTGTTGGCAACATTGATCATACTGGATCCTAAATTTCCAAGAATAGAATCATTCCATTCATTTCTAAATTTGAGTCGGATAGGTAATCTTATATTGGATGGATCTTGCATGGTATGGCTTCTTATAATGTTGTTCTGCATTTTTAAGTACTTTTTTAGGTCCTATTCAAGCTCCAAATTAAATAAACTGAATCTGAAGGATGCGGAAATATCGGTTATTGAGGATAATTCCATCTTCAACAAACATTTGGACGAAATTTTATATTTCTTTCAAGTGACCAAATATGATGTCGTCATTATTGAGGATTTGGATAGGTTTGACACCACTGACATATTCTTGAAGTTGAGAGAGCTGAATCAACTCATCAATGAGTCAAAAATTGTCAATAGGCATATTACATTTATTTATGCCATAAAGGATGATATGTTCAAAAATGAGGAGAGGACTAAATTCTTTGACTATATCACAACTGTCATTCCTGTTATAAATTCATCGAACTCAAAAGACATACTCCTCCGTAAGCTTAAAGCTAATGAATTTGAGAATGACGGCATCTCTGATAATGACTTGTCCGAAATGGCTTTCTTTATCCAAGATATGCCCATATTGACAAATATAGTCAATGAATATTCTCAGTATAGGAAGCAACTTTGCCTCAATAATGGAAATCAGAAATTAGATAAGACGAAGTTACTTGCTATGATTGTCTATAAGAACTATTTTCCTAAAGACTTCGCAGAACTTCATCGCAGAAAAGGAAAGGTATATGCTTGTATCAGTAGCAAACGAAAGTTTATTGAATTGGCATCTTCTGAATTGGATAAACAGAATGTGGCCGTTCAAAAGGAAGAGACGGAATATATTAATAATCTGCATCTGCAAGAAAAAGATCTGCGTAAACTTTATCTTTTTCGTTTGAATGAAAGCCTGTCATTTAATGTTACTGACATTATATTGAATGGCACTCGTTATAATTTAAGGCAAATCGCAGATGATGAAAACCTATTTGATATTTTAGTCTCAACAACAGGTGAGGTTACTTATTATTACCATGGAGGATACTATCCAACCTCAAAGAAAGTGAATTTTAGAAATATTGATATTGAGACACGTTATTCTGAACGGTTAAAAAGACTAAAGGATGGTAAGAAGGTTTATACACAAAAGTACAGTGACATCAATCGAAAGAAAATTGCAATCAGATCACTTCCCCTTAAGGTTCTATTGACCGAATATCAAGTTGGAACCACTGAAATGTATAAGGACATCGGATTGGCTCCTATGCAGGATGTGTTCATCCGCAGAGGTCTCATTGACGAAGAATATTATGATTACATATCATACTTCTATGAGGGAATGATGTCTGTAGCTGATAGGGATTTGCTATTGTCAATCAAACGGAATATCTCATTACCTTTTGAGTACCACATAGATAAGATAGAGAACTTTGTCAAGGACTTAAAAGACTATATGTTCGAGAGTGATGCAATACTCAATATTGAATTGCTAGGTTTCTTAGCTCAGAATATAAAATACAAAGATCATTTCGAGCATATTATGATGCGCATGGAGCGTGACCCAATGCCTTTGGATTTCCTTGTGCAATATTACGAATATGGCCAAGGACAGAAATTCGTTTTTGCGCACATAATTACTTGGGACGCTGTGTATTTTTGGCAGACAATTAGAGCCTGTGACCTTGAAAATAAAGATATGCTTATGGAAGCCTTCCTAAAGTTCTGTGGAGAACTATCAGAGGAACAGCAATTATGGCTTAATGAAAACTATAAATTCCTTGTGGAGCACTACGACGGATTATCTAAAGACCGTGCGCTGTTATTGGCTGCCAATAGTAATTTTGTGAGTTTAATGGAAGGCAATGATAAACTCCTGGATTCGATTATAGAAAATTCTTCCTATGCGATAAATGCACATAATCTCACATTGATCGTTAATTATTTATGTTCAAATGCTCTATCCATATCAGAAGATGCGCTTAATTATACGAGAGCAACAAGTACAGGAAATAAAAATGTTACAGAGCATATAAATAAAAATATTAAAGCTTCTCTTTTATGCTTTAATGATGCTTCAAAAGATGAGAGCATTGATTCCATTCTGTACATACTTAATTGCCAGGATCTGGATGCTGAAAGAAAAGAAGAGTATCTGACCGGAGAACAAAACCTTCTGCCAAACTTTGACAATATCACAGCTCCCGATATGCAAAAGATTGCAATTAGAACATATCTGATTGATCCAAAATGGGAAAATGTCATAATGTATTTCAATCAGACGAATACAATGCCGGATGAACTCTTGAAGTATGTCAGCCACTATTCATCTGAACTGGCCTCTCAGTTATTTCCCGATGATAACGTGGATCTCGAAGAAAGCATATATGCAGAACTGTTCTATAGTAATAGATTGGAAGTGGAAAAATACACTGCATTGCTATCTTCATTTAGAAATGTATTCCCGATAACAGATGGGCTTCGAGACTTGTCAAAAGATCGTCTCGTCTCTCTTATCAATAATGGAAAGCTTCCATTTGAAGATGAGATTCTTGCTGTCATGGAGGAAACTGATGCATTCGCTGAATATCTGTTATATCATTCGAGGTCTTTTGTGAATAGTCTTTCAAGTCGAACATATTGTTTTTCTTCAGAACAAATTATCACATTATTAGGGGCATCAAGATTTTCCGTTGCAGACAAGTGCTCAATCATTGAAATTGTTGATATCGTAAGATGTTTAGAATCTAGTGCGTGTGCTGATAGTATTACTGAATTGTATTGGAAAGCAGCCCTAAACGGAGATAAATTAGCGTTATCTCGAATAAGAACAGACAGGAGAATACAAATAGTAATGAAATCAATTCAAATGCATTTGGACAATACAGAACGCATCGATATACTTCTGAAATCTCTGGATGATGCTTATGCTGAATTGACAGAAAATAAGCGACCATTAATTGAGAACAACGCCTTAAATACAGATTTATTATCCACGCTAAAAGCCGCGCAGTATATCAGCTCTTATTCAGTAGATTCAAGATCATCTGATAAATATAGAGTGATACCACGCAAGCGATAGGTGGAGAAATGTTTGAAACGAGGCATATATGCTTTTGGGGGAATATAGGAATTGTACCATTGATTACTTCAGTATCTTTTTCCTAATGTCAGGAAAATTAAACTATTAAGGAGAATCATTGCAGACCATTTTCGTGACTTCACGAAAATGGTTCGTGCGCTTATCAAATTAGAATGATCGCTGTGTGGATATTTCAAACGCCCGGCAAGACATTCGTCATCTCCGCATCCGCTGCGATGCCGAAAGACTTGCCTTTATGGGCAGAACGGAACCAGAAGATTGACGCTCTCCGCTTGCGCTCCGACCGCCAAACCTCCGAACATTCCAAACTCGCTTCGCTCGATAATAAAGTAGCGGTGTCGAGACTTCAGTCTTTCTCCGTTTCTCTCCGAAAGCCGGAAGACTCGATCCTATCATCCCCCACAGCCCCGAAGGGGCCATAACCGACTCCGCTCACGATATGTGACGCTACCCTTGTCCCTAGAATCCCGCAGCTTAACATAATCTATCGAGATTGTGTAACAGGTCGTTGGGGACCCTTCCCCACCGCCTGTTTTCGCTTCGCACACAATCTAGATTATGTTAAGCGGCTCCTCTATAAGAACGCGAAGGTCCGTCCTTCGAAAGACGCCCTGTCGGGTCGGCCGGCAATATAAGGGGTTCGCTTCGCTGGCCACCGGCCTCCAGGCCGCTTGCTCACCCCTGGACTTTCTGCTTCGTAGTGCGAACGTCAGTACACTTATCAGTGTTAGCGATAATGAAAGGGAGTACCATTACTCACGGCAGAAAGTCCGCCTGCGGCATTGCCGTCCTCCGTGCAGCATCCGCTGCAGGGTCGCTTCCGTGGCCTGCTCTTCTTGCAAAAACCTTCTCCGCTATCGCTTCGGCCTTCGGCACCAGGTTTTCACAAGAAGAGCAGGCCACTCCTTCTCCAAGGTAAGGCTCCGCCTTGTCATATTACCGGGCTCTCGCCCGGACTCACACGTAACAAGGTCCTGCGAATGGAGATTTCCTTCGGAAAACTCCAGTACCTCGCTTGAGAGTTGGTATCGTTAAACCCTCCAAGGCCGGCACTATCGTGCCTTGAGATTGCTCCTTCGTCGCAACTCACCTTCGAGGAGAGAGGTATCGGTCACTCAGCAGGTCGGCGGAGCCGCCCAGCTCAGCAACCGATGATGTCATTAGCGGCACTAAGTGCTGCAGCGGTCGGCATCCGTGCGCTATCGCACACCGATGCTGCCCTTCCGCTCCAGTTACGCCATTTTTCCTCCGCTGTGCTCCGGATGGCTACACTTCCGCTGATGCTTCAGCACTCAGAGCCGCACGGCGCTCCAGCCATTAGTGCCTATCGGCCCTCATCGCTTCCGCGCCTTCGACGGATAAGGATAATGATGTGGCATTGATTTGCTGGGCAGTATTGTATATAGCTTATTGATATGGTTTTATGATGATAACTAATCTAATTGTATCTTATCGTTTCTCTAAAAGAAAAAAGAACTGCTAAGGTAGCCCGCTACGCGACCGATATCAAGGTCAGGCCCTTCGGGTTTGCTTCGAAAAAATCTTCCTTTTGGTCTCCGCTGCGCTACGACCAAAAGAGTATTTTTCCTCGCAAAACCTTGACATCGGCCTCTCCGTGGGCTAAGAAAGCAGCGCTTTTTTCTTTCTTTTTTCCAGTTTTTCTTTCAGTCCTCTTTTTTCGAAAAACGATAAGAGACTTTGATGGGTAGCTACACTCGTTACATCAAATATCACTATCTTTGTACCTCGGAAGTCCCTATGAACCACCTATGTGGTGAAGATGTCCGCGGGACTCCAGCCTCCTCCCTCGGTGTGGGCTACCGGTTTCAACCAACCTGTTTGCTTCATGCCTATTTATTATCCAAATACACGTATATCAGACTGCTGGGGTTCAGCCGGAGAGGTCACGTTCTATCATAGGAACGGTGTCTGTTACTGGCGTGCCCGGGACCGCCATATTTTCAGCGGCACATCGGCGCAGGTGAAGGCTCTGGATATCCACAGAAGGGCCCTGGAACAGTGGAGGAACATTCCGGACAACATCAAGGAGAAATGGAACGAGTTTGCGTCTGTGGTTGAACCGCACAGACCGCCTTTCGACGGGTCATCCCACATCACCGGCCACAATCTATTCGTATCTGCATATCACGGATTTACGACTATAGGGAATGAGCATATCCCCGAGCCACTACCGTTCGCAGAGTTTCCCAAGTTTGAGCTCAAAGTGATTGAGGCATGGAGCGTGAATGGTAGCGTTGTTCTGAGTTGCCGTCTATGGTTGTCTGGCGCTGATGACTGCAACCGTTATCGAGTGCTTGGCAAGGTATTGCTCACAAATTCCGGTGCCGGATGCAAGACCAGCAAACTGCGAAATTGCATGTCGGTTCCCACAAACGAACCAGGTATTATCGAGTTCACGGTTCCAAGTGAAAGGACTGGAGAGTGCCAGCTTCACTTGCGTTATTTGCTGATTGACTCCTCATCCGGTTATAGGACTTGCTACCATAAGTTGTCAAGACTTATAGCAATACTTTAATTATCGCTTGTAATCCATTGTTATATAGTCAATGAGCGCGATATTTCGTATATTTGTACTACATTATTCGAACACAATCTTTAACCTATTTCTACTATGAAAGCACTTCCATCAATTGCCTTCAGCGAGTTCCGCGGAACCGCTGGAGATGTGACTGCCAGAAGAACTGGCGGTCGTACCGTGCTTAATGGCAGAGCACAACACTCCCACATCAAATCGCCAAAGCAGTCTGTCAGACGGGCTTCGTTCGGGTACATCACCAAGCAGTTCAAGCAGCTGACAGCACAGCAGCTGATTGCTTGGCAGAACCTCGCGGAAATTCATCGTGAGCATGCTCTTGTGGGAGCGGAAGGTGTTCCGCTTACCGCACACAATCTTTTCGTATGCCTCAATGCAAACCGTTCGCTTGTTGGCGTACCTCTTGCTATGGATGCACCTGAACAAATCCACGGTTCTGACGCCATAGCTTTCGATGACATCTGGATTACTCCTGAGAGGATTTTGATATCAGGGCTCAGGGATGCCGACAATCCGAACGCAAGACTTGTGGTCAAGATGTCACCCGGGCAGGGACCAGGCATCTCAAAGGCATGGGATAAGACAGTAATAGTTGGCGACTTTGAGACTTCAGACTGTGGTGACCTGGACCTTCTTGGTGTTTACACGAAGAGTTTCGGAGTTGATGTGGTACCAGGTCAGAAGTATTTCCTCGAGCTCTACTGGATTGACGAACTTTCTGGCTACGTCTCAGAGAAGACCTATGTTTGCTTCCCTGCAACTGAGGGCGAGTCGGCTCATGGCCAGACATTCTCTCCACGTGCTCAGATTAAGTCAGACCAAGTTACCGGCGACAAATATTCTGATGTAATATCATGCGACTATGAACTTGCCACCGGGTCTAAGATATCAGTCAACGAGATTGCGACAAGACGTACTTCAGGGTATTCGGCAGGCGCAACCCTGAATGTTGACCCTTCTGTTGATTTGAAAAGGATCGGTTACGCAAGAACATACCAATGGGCCCGCGGATTCGAGGATAGTGACGTCAAGTTTGGCGTATTCTGCTGCGAGGTCTCCCCTGGAGTCCATGATAGAAAGCTCCAACTTTCCGGGCGAGGCGGTCTGTTCATGAACCATTTCATGACATTCGGAACCTATATGGCAACAACGTAGCAAACAATTTAAACCTAAACTACTATGATTACTTGTACCAAAAACAACTTCGGCTGTAGTCCAATCGAATTTCAAGACTACCAGAGCGAGCGTCTATGCGTACTCAATGGAAAGTTCCTCATTGACACCAAATCCGAGGAATACAAGGTGGCGGAACGTCTTGAGATCAATCTTCCGGAAGCCTTCGCGCTCAAGAAGAGTGCAGTATCAACCGCAGTTCTTATCAGTTCATCTGAGCGTAACCGTGGAACCGTACTTCGCTGTCGCATCGACAAAGGAGTCCTCTGCATTGAGAAACTCCCGTACTGGGATGAAGAAGGACCTCTCACCATTATCGTGGCAGCAGCGTTCACTGTGCTTGGATGGCACGGACAATTCACGGACACTGAATATAAGATAGCCACATTTGGTCACGGCATCTCGGCTTCCAGCAATCGTCTCGTAATTAGGGACGACTTCGTATATGCTTCGATTGTATTATCTTCCTTCCCGTCTTCGAATAGCGGATATGGTCCGTTCTCAATCAAGATTAATGAAATGCCCGAGGACGTAGATGCTATTGTTCCAATTTGTCTCCAGTCTGGCAGTTATACTAAAGGTCAAGTCGGTTCTAGGCTTGGACAAGCACGCATCCAGTGTGGCCATATAAGTATGAACCTGAATGAGGAAGCTTCAAACATCGGCGGCCAAGGCTCATTCTTCATCTTCTTTGCTCCGCGTCATCAGTTCAAACCTCGTGTACCTGGCGAAGGCAAGATAACTGTGGCTACTGATGATGTTACCTGCGGCAAGAAGACTTCAATAGAGTCGCTTATGCTTGGCATTAGAGATGAACTTGGACTCGGTCATCTTGAGTTGAAGTTCACGCAGTCTAACTCATACGAAGGAATCTCAGTCTACCTCAAAGAGTACTCGAACTATGCAAAATATTCTATGGAGATGCCAGTTCTTTCTCGAGGTAGCAATTCCACCACGGGCTATATCGTTGCGCCACAGGTGGTTTCATTCTCTGAGTTTAACAAGTCCATTTCTCTTCACAACTTGGGACGTTCAACCACTAATGAGACAACCATTTTCGACACTACAATAATTTCAGACATAGTTGCCGTTTACTCTCTTTTTTAATTCTAATCACTATGATAACATCTATCTCAACCAATTTCGGTATGAATCAGATCGCCCTCAAGTGCTACGATTCTGCTAAGATTGTAGTACTTCAAGGCTCGTTCATCATCGACACCAATAATGAAGATTACAAGAATTCAGAGCAACTGGAAATTGAGTTCCCTTCAATCTTCAGCATTAGGAACAGCAAACCAACCTCAGCCTTTATCGTCTGCCATAAGGACGATCTGCGGTGCGGGACCATTATCAAGGCACAGATTCAATACAACAAACTAATTATTGAAAAACTGCCAATTTACGACGGGCAAGGTACCGTCAAGATTATTCTTGCAAGCGGCTTCGTGAGTGACGCCAACGAATCACTGCTTTCTCCTGCTTCGAGCAGTAAAATTACTATGTCCGCTAAAGATTATAACTACTCGGCATCTATAGCGGAATATGCAGACAGTCTTCAAGATAAGTGGGGGATGCTATATGTTCTGATGTCCAGTTGGGGCTATGCACCTGGTGTAGAAAACGAATATAACATCACAGGATTGCCTTCCAACCTTTGTATCGATGTGCCCGTATTCACTATCGATTACCATAGAGAACTTGAAGGTTCCGAATGTATCGTAGCACATATCGAGAACGGAACAATTACATTCACCGGCAACGGTCAGGAGAATCAGAAAAAGAGGTATCTAAACCGAGCCTTTATGAAGTTCTTCTTTGTCAGTGATGCTTCAGAAGCAAGTGAATAATAGCCAGAAACTCATCATCCTCCAAACGCGCAGCGGCCACTCAACCGAGTGACCGCTGCGTGGTTTTTATCATTGACTTATTTGTCTTTATCCTCGCTATCTTCGGAAAAGTCAAGCTGAGGTTGCTGTTTCTCAAGAAAGCGCTTCATATTGAGGTTGGTGACAACCTTTTTGCCTGTCTGCTGTTCGAAGGCTTCACGAGCCACACGAGCTACCGATCCACCTCGTGATGCGGCTTGAGCATGTTCGCTCATTGTAATGGGATGTTCCTCCTTGGTAATATTCGTTGTGGTAAGTTCGGCCAACATGTTCATTACGAGCTCTTCATTGGTCATGTTGTCGCGAAGGTTTTCTTTACGGAGTCCTTTCAGTTGCTTATATTTTTTAGCTGTGAGCCCTGCCCATGACTGGTAGATAATGTCAGTAAGGGTTGCATAACCCGTACCCTCATCTACCCCATGGGCCTTCCATTGATCAGTGAGGTCCTTGCGTATTTCTATGCTCTTGAGACGCTGGTTAATCCAGTTGTCAGAATAGCCTAGGCGTTTGAAGTCTGCGAGCGATTGTTTAATGCCAAGTTCCGGGTCTTGCATCTGATGAAGACGGTCTGCTCCAACCTGGGCAAGCCAACGTTTGAATGGTTCTGCTTTGGGTGAAGGGATAGATTGGATAATGCGAAGAACGCCTCCCAAAGACGCGCAATTTGCCTGATGCCGTTTCCCATCTGAAGATATGAATTGGTGAGGGGTACAAATTGTACCCCACACGGAATTGAGCCCAGGATCGCGTTGACGCATCCTCTTGATATACTGTTTGGGGTCGCTGCTGTCGGTTAGAGCCTCCACTACATCAATGATACAGAAAAAATACAGTTCCTTATCATCATCCCAGTATGTTCGTATCTGTTTGTCGGCAAATAGTTGTATTTCCTGTGGCATATTATCATCTAAAAATTGTTCAGTACAAATTTAAGAAATATTCTCAACCCCGACAACTTGCAATTTGGTTCTATTGTTCGATATGTATGACGTATTTACCTAAAGCTATACTTTATATTAACGTACTTATTCATATATTATACAATATATTGAAAATGTTTGTATATTTGTAATATGATAGCTTTGACTACAATAACAAACCTTACTTCAACCTAAACTTTAACTACTATGAAGTACATTCCTTCAATTGCCTTCGAGGAGATGTCAGGCTCCGCAAAAGGTGTGACTGCAGCCAAGGTGCGCGGTCGCAAGTACATCCGCAACCGCGGATACGGTGGTTCAACCAGAACCGAGTTCCAGTCTTCAGTAAAGGGGATATTCAAGCAGCTCTCAACTTCTTGGAAAGCCCTCAGCAATGCTCAAATTCTCGCATGGAACAAACTAGCGGGCACGCAGGCTGGTCATTCAGTTTTAGGCTCAAGCAGCAAAATCAGTGGTGCCAACCTCTTCATGCGGCTCAACTACTGGATTGTTTACTGCGGTGGAGAGATCCTTCAGGCTCCTCCAACACTTGTAGGCGTAGAGGCTCCATCCGAAGCAGTCATTACCCTCACAGCAGAAAAGTTCACTTTCGCGCTTGAACAGGCTCCTGCCGCAGCAGCCGACCTTCGACTGGTCATCCAAGCATCAGCACCTCAGAGCAACGGTATTACCCGTGCCTATAGCAAGGCGGCTACCATTGGCGGAGCACGTGCGTGCAACACTGAAGAAATCAACCTCAAGGTCGATTACGAGGAGAAAAATGGCACGCCTTCCGCCGCTGCTCCTAAGGTATTCATGAAGTACTTTCTCGTGAACACCAAGACCGGAGAGAAATCAGGCGAAATGATGGCAATTGCGAAACTCTAATAAGGGGTCACAAAGCACTCTTAACCTAAATATAGCCTATGAATCGGCCCCATCCTGCAGCGATGCACGATGGGGCTTTTTAGCATAAAAGACATGAACCATGACAGCAGATTCAATCATCCAACTCATTACAGTACTGCTCGGTAGCGGAGGACTGATTACCATATTCCTTGTCAGCGAAAAGAAAACTGCAGCCATGCTAGAAAACATGGCCAAAGCCAACGAGGAATGGAAAAAAATTATCGATCGGCAGACCGAGGAAAACAAGACCCTCCGCAGCGAGTACACAAACCTCCAAGAGAAATACCACAAACAGTTTGACATCAACACGGCACTCCATCAAGAGATTGACACAAAGAATACAAAAATAGCGGTCCTATCGCTTCTGCGATGTAAAAAGCTCCGTTGCATTGACCGCGAACCTCCATACGGATCCGGCGTTGTTGACCTGTCAGACAAGGACACATCTAAAACCAAAGAACAATGAAAGGATATATCACCAAGAACTTCCAATGGGAAGAGTTCGAGATAAGCGACAGGGCCGCTGAACTCGAAATTGACAATACTATCCCGGATGACACGGTCGCAGAGAACATCCGTGCGCTCGTATTCGAGATTCTACAGCCACTCAGAGATGCATGTGGACATCCGTTAAGGGTAAACTCTGGTTACCGCTCCAAAGCTTTGAATAAGGCAGTAAAAGGCGCAGCGAACTCGCAACATACCCGGGGCGAAGCCGCAGATATCCACGAAGACAACCCGTTCACGCTTGCTTGGCTCGTTCTTCACATCGGACTCCCCTTCGACCAGCTGATACTGTATGACACGTTCATCCACCTGTCACACAAGAAATACGGTCCACAACGGGGACAGATTCTCTACGACCAATCCTACACATCCAAATTCAAAGAAAGACTATGACACAAGACAACCTTTCCAGAAAACTTCTCAGAACAGCGGTGGCTATATTCCTAATAGCCGCCGCTATCCGCATCTGCACCTACAGTTGCACATCAAGCAACGGCTACACATCAATCGAATACCAAGCTGATACAATCCGAATACGCGACACAATCCGCATTTCCCACCCAGTATCCGTCACATCAAGAACAATCGACACGATGACAGTTCTTGTCCACGCAACGGACACTCTCTGGATCCACGACACGCTCTACATGAGTCTGCCAATAGAACAACGGACTTACGCCGACTCCACCTACACGGCCTGGATATCCGGCTACCGTCCCAAACTAGACAGCATTCTGATTTACCCACAAACCACCACCATCACGAACACAATGACCATAACCCACAGTTCAAGGCAGCCTCGCTTCTCCATCGCCTTGCAAGCCGGCTACGGCGCAACAATCAGCAACAATCAGCTGAAGCCAGCGCCATTCGTAGGAATTGGGATAAGTTGGAATTTGATACAATTTTAAGGTAGAAGAATGTCCTGCGCGTCATCTTCATAACGTCTGAGCATTTCCCCATCCCAGATAATATCGTATATTTGCAGCGTGGGGTCAGTAGCTTGACTTCATTTGTTAACACCTGGGCGTTCTTCGTTTCGTACGGAGAACGCCCCTTTTATAAGAATCAAGTTCAAGAAAAGAACTAAATCATAGAAACCAAATGCGACAAGTGGTCACCACTTCGTCAAATGAGAAGCTGGACCGAAAGACCAGTGGAAGTTTCTATTTATAGTCGGATTTCCGATTGCCGTTGCCCTGTATGGGTCAAATCCCGAATATCTTTTCAAGCTTCTTCGCTTCAATAGTGAGTTTCTGAGGGTTCAGTTTTGAGAGTTTTGCAAGGTTCATGAGTTTCCATTTGACTGACGGGAACTCCTTGAAGTATTCAAACTCATAACCAGCCCACTGCGGATCGCCCTTCTCGAAACTGACAAGGAAGCGTTTGTCGTCATCCGTCATGAGGGTATTTACATCCTCAATGAGTTTTGAGCGAGTTTGTTCAAACTCCTCATAGGTGAACGGAATATCTGTCATTCCGTCAAACTGGTTTGCCATAGCGGCCCTTTGATCAATCAAACTCGGGACAAATGATTCATGAATCGGCCTGTCGCTTCCAAGAAGGCAGAAAATCAGACCTTCTCGGCAATCTGCAATTGGCACATTCATATACTTGACATCAAATAAATCTCTTGGATGCTGACGGGAAAGCGCCGCTGCAATCTTGCCGCCATATAGCTGAGTCAACGGCACAATATGCGCTTCACAATATAGACCAAACTCTTCCTGAGCCTTATCACTGAGCGGCTGGACGATAACATCCCCTCCGACAATGCCCCTTTTTGTCTGATTGACTTCCACCTTTACCTGCTTGCCACGATACTCGCAAAGGAGTTTGCATGTGCTGTAGTTAGGAACGACATGCATGCCCTTGAATGCCTTCTTTGCCTTCTCGCTTATAGATTTCAAGTGGGTATTGATATCCTCGATGCTCGCAGACCTGTCAGCAAGTGGAATATAAGTCAGATCTATATCCACTGAATATCTCGGGAGATTCTTCAAGAACAGATTGATGGCAGTACCGCCATGTACGGCGAACACACCTTCTTCCATTATGATAGGCATCAGGCGGAGAAGGAGTTCCACCTTTTGTGCATATACAGTGGTGTTTATGTGGGTATTATTCATATTCAGCGAGTTCCTTAGGGATTGTCAGATTGTATTTGGCTATATACTTGCCTGTAGGTACGACCATATAGCGTGATTTTCCAAGTTGAATTTTTTCAATATCCAATGCTTTGAACCAAGAATGTCCGGCCTTTTCCGCCATATAGACGAACAGGCGTTTCACCTTCTGGGATGTGCAGGCCTCAAGCAAAGTCTGTACAAGTTTCGGACGCAGAGTAGTAAGACTCTCCATTATGTAATAGATATCCAGTAGCGATGAGGAAGAATCGGGAAGGTTCAAACATTCAAGTATAGCCCGCTCTGGCGAAGATACCAGAAGAATGTTTCCATTCACGTCCAGAGACTCAACGCCCTTCCGATCAACCCCCAAGAATGACGTTGTCATATACTTGATGCCCATATCCCACTCTAGCTGCAGCATCCAGGCAGGGAGTTTATCATCCTTGGATGTGAAAAGAAATGCGGTGGGTCTACCCATAGAAAGATAATGCGAGTACCCGCGAAGTTCGAGCGCAGTATAGGCACCCACAATGCAATGCTTATCAAGCTGGGCGTTATAGGCAGATACAGCGTTATACAATGTTGGCGTTGAACCTTGCAAAGCATATACACCCCTAGACAGGCGGTTCAGCCAACCGCTCTTCATATAGGAGTGCTGTCCCTTGGCATCAAGTCCCTGACCGGCAAGCCATTCTCCGAAAAGAACATTGAGATTAGGGGTGGCCTCTATTATTTGCTGTATTTTTGTAGCCATGTTCGTTAATATTACGAATACAACGATAAAATCTACGCAAATATAAAACTTTTTTCGGATATATGCCAAACATTCTATGCGTGCAAATAACCAGAAAGGACTGAATGACGGGTAGGGAGTTTTCTTGTTATCCGGATGTTTTTGTAACTTTGCTTAATGGGGTCTCATGCCAGACTTCATTTGTTAACAACTGGGCGTTCTTCGTTTCATACGGAGAGCGCCCTTCTTTTCTTATTGCCTCATCAGGGCTGATGAAGATGTCGCGTAAAATCTTCAAAAAAAACTGTCCCCCATTATCAACTTTCGAATTTGGGGGACAATCGGGGGACAATTATGAAATACCAAAAACAACATATAACTGATTGTTAATCAGTTTCATAATTTATCTAATTCCTGCATCGGAAAGTGATTGCCTGTAAACAACCGTAACCAACCATAACTATTTAGAATAAAGTCGCTGAATTTCAGCGACTTTTGTTTTTGTGCATTTTCTAGACCGTATTTGGAAGTAATGGTTTTTATCCATTTTTTCATACGTATTTCTACCGTGACAGAAATTCACGGTTTACCCAAATGTCACAGTGACGCATTAGTTGACGTGTGTTGACAATGGTTTATATGTGTTGACAAAATTTGGGAAAAAATAAGGAGAAATCATCCCCAATGTAAAGGAGGAAAATATGGAAATAAGAAAGATTTGGCAATGTGGCGGAAAGCCATTTGTAGCTCAAAAGACAACAACCTGTTATTGTAGCCATCAGTGTTCCAATCTTGGCTACAAGGAACGCATCAGGGAACGTAAGCGACAGTTGAAGCGATCACAGGAATTATTGCAACCTCGACAAGCAGCCGAGTGGCAGGATTTCTTCTCTTTTGCCCAAGTCGCAAAGCTGATGGGTGTTACCCGGCAATACATATATAAACTGGTCAAGGAATCTAAACTGCAGGCTTCCCGTCTGAGCGGGAAGAAGTCGATCATCCGCCGTGCGGACATCGAGCTGATGATGAAGACCAAGCCTTACGAACGCATCATGTCCAAAGAGGACTTTGACATCACCGAGTATTACACCGCCGAGGAGATTGCACAGAAATATAAGG
>ENA-OPRX01000394-OPRX01000394.1-human-gut-metagenome-genome-assembly--contig:-NODE-394-length-29505-cov-12.251613_pt1 | contig 29505 bp, 45 predicted proteins | sample MGYA00241450_ERZ501892 | MGnify/ENA primary metagenome ERZ501892 (study PRJEB25962, sample SAMEA2042223) | human gut metagenome | biome: human gut; feature: human-associated habitat; material: faeces...
AACCGACAGAAAAGCAAAAAGCCGCAAAGGTACTAAGACCTCTACGGCAATAAGCGTAAGCATATCTATAATTAAGAGATCTCCCGCAACTGCCGGTTAACCTCCGCGAATTGACGGGCGGTAGCATCCACACCATCGAGAGAAAACTTGAACTTGCTTTGCACCGGAACCTCCTACTGCAATACAGGCGTAATAGTCCACACGCCACTAAAATCAATGTCATAACCGACGACACGCGCCTCACCATGATCGAAACCAGTGAAACGACCATCATCATCGGCAACAGTCCACGCGACGACATCCCCCGGCCTCCACTCCTCATACACGATCGGAGCAGCCAACAAACTCAACGTCATACTCAAAGTATTCGTACCATCCCGCAACTGCCGCAACGAAGCCGAAGCATGAGCATTCAAAGTCTCATGCTGTGTAATGCTCGACGACGGACGGACAACATGCTCCACAACAGGCCGGTAAGACTGATCGGCCACTATCGCATCGGAACGCAACTGTCCCTCATCAGTCTCGGATCCGACCGCCACGACCATGTTCGCACCATAACCACTCGTATAATCTTCCACGATCGCGAAAGACGTCATCACACTCTCATCAAACGTCGTAACCGGAGTCAGGGAACCTATCCTGTCCGCAACCGTCAACACCGGCACATACCTACCATCAACAACCCTCCACGACGTACACCATTCCGGCCCATTCTGCACGTTCGACAACTCCTGAAGAACACTCAACAACGTCTTATCAGAAGACTCCTCATACGTCCTATCACGGCGAATGGAACTAGGAGATGCCTCCACCGAAAACATGAACCGGTGACCGTCAAACGTAGTCGACACAAGATCCTTCACGATCTCACACTGGTCACGATTCGAATACGTATGATCCTTCACATACACGCTATCCAAATAATGTTCCACGGTCACCACGGTGAGAGACAACCCACTCCCCTGTAAGGTACGTTCGCGTTTGACGACGATACCACCCCACAATACCGTCGAACCACGAACCAAGAGGATCGCCACACCATACGGGACGGTAGCCTCAACCCAATTGGAAGGAATATTCCGCCACGGAAGCATCATCGTACCACTCGTAGTCTCTTCGAACCGATACGAAAGCTTGGAAATCTGCAAGTCCGGAAACTCAGCCAACACGGTCCCTCTAGTCAGAGACACGGCAAGGAACTGGAACCCCGCAGTATCCCACACGACACGACCATGACCGAAAACAGAAACCCCATTCCAAACATCAGTCGAACCCATGACATTCCTCCTTTACAGGTAAGCCGGATAGAACGAGACCGTCATACGAGCCGTAGTCGAATACTCACCAGCATTGAAACCCCAAACATTCAAACCGGGTTCCGCCTGACTCCACTCACGACGATTGACCCGACCACGAGCGGGATCAGTCCCATCAATCAGAATCTCATGGGTCACACCGTTGATGGTCGCGTAATGCCCCACACCAAAACTCATGTTAAAAGCAACGACATGCCCGCTCCCAACATGCGATATCTGCGGGTTCACGACCGGCCCATCGACACGGATCATAACCGGACTAGGAGCCATACCAACGTTATCCAATACCACCTGACCGGACACGACAGTCTCACTCCACATCCAAGACGACGATGAGGCACCAGCCTCCTCGAAATGGTAAGGGAACGACATACCCCCAGACGAACTCGGCAATCCAGAAACACCAGACACCGACTCCAACCCATACAAGTACGGGCTCAAAGACGTCAACCCAATACTGAAACGAAGAACATTCACCCCTTCCCATTTAACCAACGGGGCTGACGTCGACTGCCATACCCGTACCTGACGGCCAATATCCCCCAAACGTACGGTCAACAGCATTCCGCTATCATCCAAAACGCTTTTGAACGCATTCCACGCGTTGACACATGATTCCGTGCATCGGCCGATGATATGGCCTTCTATCGTGATGGTACGGCCCTGTAGTCGAGGCAGATTCCCATACCAACCGTCCGACATGGCCTTGCTTTCGGTCTTCAACGTGGAAGCCACGCCATCAAACAAGCCGGACACATCCTGAAACGTGACATGCCATTCACAATCATACGAATCCACGCCATACAACGGGAAACCGTTCAACGTCAAACGAATGTCACGATCGTCTTCTAAAAACATGCTCATAAAAACACTATATCCTTATCATACGTAGCAGAAGTTAAGCATTCGTACCGTTTCACGAGCCGCCATTGTCGGATCAGCCGCGTTAACGGTAATCGGAGCGGACACTCGAGGCTTACTATCATCCGACAATGCCACCGGTGAAGCCATCGGAGATGACACACTGCCGGAAAGCGGAGACGGAAGCAAAGCGGACACCATGCTCTGGACCGGCCGGACAGCAAGTTTCTCATTCATTTCCACGCCGACACCCAAACCAGCCGGAATCATCTTACCGACCTCATCACGGAACACGCGGGACGGGGAATGAATACCCAACGCGCCTTTCGCAGCGTTCACGATGCTGGACGCGGCTCCCTTGACCGCGGCCACGGCATTACCGATAGCATTCTTAATACCGTTGATCAAACCTTGAATTATATTATTACCGGCTGAAACGAGCCAAGAGCCGGCACCACTGAACGCGCCCCTGATTTTACCGCCGATACCGCTGACTGTGTTCGCAACAGTATTGACACCATTCCGGACGGCCCCGGTGATACCGTTCCACGCATTGGAAGCGAGGTTCTTGACCGTGTTCCACAAGCCGGACCATGTATTGCTGATAGCGTTCATCACAGCTGAGACAACCCCGGAAACAGTGTTCATGCCAGCCGTTACGATGTTCTGGACACCATTCCAGACTCTTACCGCAATATTCTGGATACCAGTCCACACGCCGTCCCAATCGCCTTGCAAGGCTGCTAATACGGTCGTGATGATGCCGTTGATGATATTCATCACCGTGGTGACCACCGTTTGGATGAAGGGGAACACCGCGTTGATGACGTTTTGGATCTCAGTCCCCCACGTTTGGAATTGCTGTTGAATCACTGGTAAGACTGTTTGGAAAACCGCTGCCAGATTATTGATGACCGGCGTGAGAGTACTCATGATCGTTCCACCGATCTGAGTAAGAGCGGCTACCAGCGAACCGACGACTGGCATCAAAGCCTGAAAAGCGGCACCCACGATAGGTAGGATCGCACTACCAAGATTCTGTAAAGCTTGCATGAACGGCTGCAAGGCCGGAAGCAGCTTACCGGTGATGGCTTGACCGACCGGAACGAACGACGATTGGACCACGCTACCAATCCGCTGCAAGACTGGTGTAATGGACCCTATCATGCTTGTAAACGTTTGAGGCAGACTACCAATCCCCTCGGCAAGCATGCTGATGCCCTGAGTGGCTGGACCTTTGAACGAGTCCAATATTTGCATACCCACGTTAACGACGGAAGCTTCCAGGTTACCCATGGCACCCTCAATGGTCTGAGTACTCGTGGCTGCTTCCTTGGCCGCGTCGGTCATACCCAAGTCCATGATGGCCTTGTTGAATTCCTCTGCCGATATCTCGCCTTTGGCCATCGCGTCACGGAAGTCGCCAGTGTAGGCCCCGTTTTTCTTCATGGCTTCCTGGAGTTTGCCTGACGCGCCAGGGATAGCATCAGCCAATTGGTTCCAGTTTTCGGTGGTGAGCTTGCCGGCACCGGCTGTCTGGGTGAGTACCATGCCCACGCTTCTGAATGTGTCTGCGTTGCCTCCAGCGACAGCGTTCAGGTTACCGGCGGCTTCGGCTAGGTTTGCGTAATTGTCTACACCGTTCGCTGCTAACTGTGCGGTGGTGTTGCGAATGTCAGACAAGTCGTACACTGTCTGGTCCGCGTATTTTTGCGTACTGGCGGTAAGCTGGTCTATCGTGCTTGTGTCTAAGCCGGCGAAACTTAGTGTGCTAGCGAATTTTTGTGCACTGTCGGAGGCTTCGATGATGTCGCCGCTGAGGTTGCTTATGGCGTCTACGGCCATGCTGATGCCGGTGGATACGAGTCCGCCCATTGCTCCCGCGATGGCAGCGAATTTACCGGTTCCGTTGGAGGCTTTGGTGGAAGACTTGTTGATTTCTTCCATGCCTTCGCCGGCTTGGCGTGCGGATTGTTCGATTTGTCGGCTACCGTTTTGGATTGTTTTGACGCCGTTTTCCCAGTCCGAGGTGTTGATTTCCGCGTCGAGGGTGAGTGTGGAGTCAGCCATTTGTTAGTCCTTTCCGAGTTCGTTTATGATGCGGCTGATTTTTTGGTCTCCGTGTTTTGTAAATGCGGCGGTTAGGCATTCGAATGTTAGTCGGTATTGTTCGGCTAGGTGGATTTGTTGTTGGTGGCGGCCTTCTTTGATTAGGGCGAGTAGTAGGTCTGGTGTTATATGGTTTTCCAATGCGTCGCGGATGGCCTCCCACCCGTAGAGGTCGCCGAGTTCGGCGAGGATGCGGATGCTGGGGGAGGTGTGTTGTTTTGCCTCTTTTTGTTTGTATGTTTGCATCCGTTGTTTTTCGGTGGGGGTGAGGAGGCTATCCCATGAGCGCATTTTATATGTCAGCCTTTGATGTCGAGGGTGAGGTTTTCGGCCATGAGTTTGCAGAGGGCGGTCATGGCTTGTATGTAGGCGAGGTCGCTACGCTGTTTGGTTTGTTGTGCCCATTCGTGGAAGTCGTTGTAGGGGTTCATGAGGTTTGTGACGAGGGGGAAGATGATTTCTTCTGCGGTTTCCAGTGTTTCTTTGGTCATTTTGCCGGTGGAGAGTTTGTCGAGGGCTTCGGCATGGTCGAGGATGGTGAGCATGTCTTTTGAGCCGAGTGGGCGCATGGTGTAGGTGGTGCCGTCGATTTTGATGGTGAGTTGGCGGAAGCTTTTGCGGGTGTCGATGCTCAGGATTGGCGTGGTCATATTGTTAGATGCTCCTTATGTATGGTATTATTGGTATTGGCTCCTTTGCCATTGTGTTGACGATTGGTCCGACACTGGTTTGAATGTTTCGAAGGTCATCTTACCGGTGTCGGGCCTTTTCGTTTCGGTTATTCCTATTCGATTGTTGTGTCGGCGTCCTGTTCGGCGTCGGAGCTGGTTCCCTGTGCGTTAATTTGGATGGTGACTTGTGCGTCACCGGATTTGAAGGCGATGGAGCTGGGGCCGGCTTTTTTGGCTATGACGGTCCAAGTGCCGTCGCCGTTGTCGGTTACGGTGGATACTCCGGCGTTTGAGTTTTCTGCGGTGATGGTGCCGGTAGCTCCTTCCGGTAGGGCGGTCACGGTGACTTTCACTGGTTCGTCCACTTTGCAAGTGATGCTGGTTGGTGTGGCGATGATCTTGGTGATCGGGTTTTCCGACGGTTTGATGGTGCCGGTGGTTTCATCGTAGTAGCTTGGCGTGTCGAGGTTGAGTTCGCCCATGACTACTGCGCCTTCGGGGCTGGAGGTCATGGTGCCGGAGAGGGTGACGACGAAGGGGTCGCCGAGGCTGACTTTGAATTCTCCGCCGGCACTGATGAGGGCTTGTGGGATGCGGAAGTCTTGTGCGCTGGAGTGGCCGTCGCATACGTTGTGGATGATGATGTCGCGCGGCGTGTTGCTGATGCATTCGTTGCCGCCGAATCGGACTTGGCCGGTTTCGCCGATGTCTCCGCCGATGACTCGTTTGAATTTGGCGTTGTGGTAGAGTTCGGGGAATAGCATGCCGAGGAAGCGTACGCTCGGGCAGATGATGTTGAGTTCGAAGCTCATTTCGTCGTAGCTGCCGTTCGGTACTTTGATGGTGCCTGACTGGCTGGCGATTTCGGTGGTGCTTGGGGTGAGGGTGATGGTGCCGACTTCGTCCTGTACGTAGTCGGGGGGGATGACCATGTCGTCGATGTAGACGGTTTTCTTTCCGATGAGTGGGTAGGATGCCATTTTTTTCCTTTCGGTTGGCGTGCCTGTTTTAACTGTGGTGTATTATGCCGTTTTTATTTTACAGTGTCGTGGCGTTGAGTTTGTAGTCGATTTGGAAGCGGATGCTTTTGACCCAGTGGCCTTCGTGGTCGATGGCGTCGAGGTCTATTGCGGTGGCTGGGTGGGTGCGGATGCTTTCGTAGGTGATGTCGGTGATTGGCTGACAGGTGAGTTGGCAGTAGTGGGGGAGTGTGTTGTTGATGAGGTTGAGGAGTCGTAGCATGAGGCGTCCTTGGGTGAGGACGTCGTTGTGTCGACTGCTGATGGTGATTTGGTCGGTGTAGAGGTCTCCGTTGATGTCGACGGTGTTGCTGTTGACCCAGATGCCTTCCTGGCTGGTGACGGTGCCGGTGTCGAGTATGGGGCTGGTGCCGAAGAAGAGGTTTTGGCCGTAGGTTCCGTAGCCTTCGTTTTGGAGGGCCATGCATACTGCTAGGTCTATCATGTAGTGTCCTTAGAGGTTGAAGTAGGTTTTGGTGCGGGTGCTTGCTGTGCGGGCTGCTCGTTCGAGGTATCGGGTGGTGTTGGGGTGGAGTCGGTTGGTGTGTTCGCGTAGGCGAGCGTATGGGACTCGACTGTTGCCGAAGGTGATTTGCCAGTGGGTGTTTCCGACTTGTTGGAAGCGTCCGCTGTTGCGTAGTGCGCCGGTTTTGACTGGCGCGTTTTGGCGGGCCATGCGGAGGATGTCGGTCATCATGCGTACGCCGCCTTTGTTGAGTTGTTGGGTGGAGAGTTTGCGGGCCCATGTGGCGGATACTTTGAGTTGGTAGCTCATAGGCTGGTTCTTCCGTAGGGGTTGCCGGTGAGGGTGATGAACATGGTGTTGCCGGTGTCCATGTCGTCTCCTCTGCTGGCTTTGGTTATTTGGTAGGTGCGTCCGTTATTGAGTCGGAGGATGAGGTCGGGCCATGCTTCCATGTCGTTGCGGAGGTTTTCGGGTAGGTTGTCGGGTTGGATGTGGAAGCGGCGGGTGGCGATACGGGTACCGTATTCGGCTGGCTGGTCGCTTTCGGTGGAATGTTTGACGATCGTGTTGACTTCGGCGAGTTTGATGTTGTCGAGGCCTGGGGCCGTGTATTTCCAGATGGTTGCCGGTTGGGTTTGGTTAGGAAATAGTTCAAAGGGGTTACATTGCGATGCCATGCGCGTAGTCACCTCCCTGGTAGTCTTGCGTGTTTACCCACCATGGTAGGTCATGGTGGGGGGTTGGCATGTCGAGGAGTCCTCCCATGTCGGGACGGATTAGGCAAAGGCTCCAAGAGTCTATTAGCGCCTTGTATGGGGTGATAGCGTGTTCGAGCGTGGTTTGCGTACTGGTGGTGTAGGAGACGCTTACGTCCTCGATTTTCTTCGAAGTGATGCTGTCGGACCGGTCGGCTATCGACTGGTCGGCTTGAATGATGGCCGCGAGGATGTTGGAGAGTGGTGCCGGGAGTTTTTTGAATCCGTGTCTGCCGTTGATGATGACTTCTGTACCGGCTGGGTATTCGCTGGTGAGGTATATGGTTTTCGTGAATGAGGCGGATGGTGATAGTCCGTCGCTCTTGTTGTAGGTGACTTTATAGTCGACGGGAGTGTTGTCCGTCGTTTTGACCGACCCTATTTCCGAATACCATGATGGTAGGTAGACGTGCTTGCCGTCTTGGCTGACGATGCTTGTCATATCGGTGATGGATTGTTCGAAATCGCTCATGCAGATCAGGTCGGAGAGGGTGGCGAGTGCGGCGTCTTTCCATGTGTCGTATGCGGTTTCGCCTACCTTGTCGCGTACGCTGTCGTCGATTATCATTTTTCCTCCGGGATATATGAATAGGTCCTACCGTTTATTGTAACGATAGGACCTAGTTGTTTATTGGCTGGCTGTCAGGCGGATTCCATGAGTCCAGCGGTGATTAGAGCGTTCACCACGTCCGATACCGTGCCGGTGGCCGGGTCGACGTGGGAGGCCTTGGTGATCGTGGCGGCCGGACCAGCGGGGCCAGCCGGGCCAGCGGGACCCTGAGCGCCCTGACCGAAAGCCACCGGCCGCCCCTCCTCATCCACGAAGTTGATGACCTTGACCGTGTTCAGATTATCTTCCGGCAGCGCCTTGCCGCCGATTCTCGAATACATTTCAGCGTTCATTATCAGGCCTTCGGCTTGATGACCACTGCGGACTTCTCAGCATCCAAGCCACCGCCAGCGTAAATCTCCTGGAGATATTCGTTGGTGTTGGTCTGGAGAGCGAAGTTCGTGAACGATTCGACGGAAGTGTCACCGACGAGCGCGTAATGGGAGGCGGACATGACCACGCCAGCCACCTTCTTGTCGTCTTCCGCGGTCCACCATTCCGGGGTGATGATCTGGGAGACGCCGAGAGCGCGGGCGAGAGTGTCGTCACCGCCCAAGGCAATGAAGCTATTGCCGTTCGCGTCGGCGCTCATGAGCAGATCGGCTACTGTGTCCGCATTGCAGACGAGGACCTTGTTGCCCTGTGCGCGGACCATGTGGGAGGCCTTCACAAAGCCCATGAGCGGGGCTTCCTCGGTGAGTGTGTAGGTGCGTGCGAACTTCTCGCCGGCCCAGTCGGAAGCCTTGTCTGCCGCGTCGGCGGTGATGGCGCGGAAGTGTGCCATGTCATCGTAGCCGCCGAGCACGACCTGGCGTTCGATGGTCTGGATGATGTAATTCGGCAGTTCGGAGAGGATGTAGCGGAGCAGTGCACCCGGCTTCTGAGTACGACGGATATCACCCTTGTTGAGGGTGATGTACTTGTACGTGTAGTCGGCGGTCAGTTCACGCTTGACGAAGGACGGGGTCTGTTCCTTCTTCTTCGTACCGTAGGAGGAGACCGGGTATCCGTGTGCGCGGGTCGCTTCGGACAGGCCGAGGATGTTGCCGCCGATGGTGAGACGGTCCATGCCGGTCTTGCGTAACAGGTTCCACAGGCCGGAGCCGCGCGTGTTCAACGCGTCGTTGATGGTGGTGATGGCTTCGGTCGGGATGAACTTGTCCACGTCGGCCGATCCTACGCCGAAGGAGGCGGTGTCGGCCATGTTGCGGGACACGGTGTCGGCCCATTCCTTGTGGAAGGCTTCCACGCCCTTGTTGTCGTTGTCGATGAGGGTGCGTTCGAAGGCGGCCATGGCGTCCGGAGAGTCGAGCCACGTTTCACGGGAGTGGGAGAAGGAGGCGACGCCGGACTGCTTGGCGGTACGGTTGTTCTTGTTGATGATGACGAGCGGACGCTTGTTGGCGGACTGTACCGGTTCTTCCGGAGCGGTTTCCGAGGCCGTCTGGCCGTCGGTCTGGTCGGTGACGGCTTCGGTGATGTCGTCGACGGCGTTCTGCATGATGTCGGTGACGGACGAGGTCAGGTTGGCTGCTTCGTCCGGGGTGAGTTTGAATTCGGCGACGGTACGTGCCAGCTTGTTCATGAGGGTCTGGTCCATGTTTTCTCCATTTCTTTTGTTGATTGATGTGAAGGCCGCTTTCGGGTCGGCTCCGCGGTAGACGACGCTGATTTCGACCAGTTCGCCGTTGCGGATGATGCCGTCCTTGCCGGGCCGTTCGGAAAATTCGACGGTGATGCTGAAACTGTTGGTTAGACATCCGTCTGCGGCGAGTCGTCTGACTCGTTCGCCGTTGTCGACTTCGCTGAGCTTCGCTTCGGCCATGAGTCCGGCGTCGGTGGTCCATAGGCGGGTGATGGTGCCGGCCTGTGCTTCGATGCTGGGTTCGTGGTCGATGAGAAGGGGGAGTGTCAGTCGGTCTGATTCCGTGAGCTCTCCTACGAGTTTCAATGTGCCGTCGATGAGTGGCGCTTTGAGTGTGGTGAGGTCCACGGTGAGGCCGTTGCTCATTTTCTTGCCGCTGTTGGCGAGGAAGGTGAGCGTATGGCCTTCTGTTTCAGCGGCACCGCCGTATGTGAGACTCTCTCGAATCTTCATATCATCCTTTCGGATTGTGACAGTGGTGCTCGTCAGTGGCATCAGTGGTTGATGTACTGACGAGCATAATGATATCACGGTAGTTGATATGACTGGTTAGTCTTCCACTACTTCGTAGTCTTCGTAGCAGCGGCATCGTGGATGGCCGTTCGGCGTGCTCATGGTTTCGAAACTGTTGACGTAGGAGTGGTCGCCGATGTTGACGACCGCGTCCTTTGCCATATAGGCGGAGTCGAGCGGTCTTGTCGTGCCTTCCATGTGTTTGCAGAAGTCGCATGTGTTGCCGTCTCCGGTGGTGCGCCATACTTTCTGTAGTTTGACGCCTAGTGTTTCGCTGAGGTTGCGGGCGCTGTACAGGCTTCCGAGTCTTTGGGATTGGACGGTTTCGCATCTTGCTATTAGCTCGGCGTGGTCGTTGCTCATTCGGGTTAGTTCGTCGTGGAGTCGGCGTGCGTCCCATTGTTCCGTGTCGGCTCGGTTTAGGAGTTCCAGGGTTTTGTCGGTGATGGTTTTAGATGTTGTGTGGGCTATCTCCTGTAGGTGGTTTTCGTATGCTGTTTTGATGGTGTCGGGTAGGGTGGTCCAGTCGTAGAGTTTTTGCCAGTCGGTTGTCGTGTAGGACTGGATGTCGACTGCGAGCGGGTGTTCCGGGTGAAGTTCGGCCCATGCGGTGAGGATTTGTTCGAGTTTCATGCCGGTTTTACGCGCGTATTCGGTGAGGTGGGTGATGAGGGTGTCTTCTACGTCGTTGACCCATTGGCGGCTGATGGTTTCGAGGTCGTCTTTCAGTCCGTTTTGGGTTCGTCGGGTGAGGCGGATGATTCTGTCGACGTAGGTGCGGGTTGCTGGTAGTATCCGGTTTTCGGTTGTCATGTCGTCTGTTTTTTTGGTGGCTTTCGTGATGTTTCTTTTCGAGGGGAGGGATGGTAGTGGGGTTGTGTCGGTTTGGTGGAGGTTGAGTCGCTTGTAGGGTTCGGGGAGTCCTAGCGCTTCGACTGCGCTTTCGACCGTTGCTCCCATGTTGACGAGTTGGATGAGGCTGTTGACTCGGATTTGTTGGGTTTCAGCCTGTGCTTTCTCGACTTCGGTCTGGGCTGGTAGGTCGAGGTCGAAGGTGATGCCGTATCCGAGTCCTCCGGTGATGCGGTCGAGTTCGAATTGCCATTTGTCCCATACGGTCATGCAGAGGGGTTTGAGGGTGTTTTCGATGAAGGCGCGTTCGGCCATTTCGGCGTTGGCGTAGGTTTGGCCGTTGTCGATGCCTCGGATGATGTCTGGGACGGCGAGTGCGTTGGCTAGGCGGTTGTTGACTACGTTGGATACGGTTTGTAGGTCGAGTGTGTCGTTGGAGTTTTGGAATGGGACCCAGACGAGTTTGCTGGTTTGGCTGGGCTTGTGGGTGGTCGGGTCGACGGGGACCATGTTGTAGACGATGCCGTTGTTGTTGCCGGCTCCGCGGAAGGTTTCTTCGAGGCGTGCGCGGTTGCGTTGGAAGTCTTCGGCGTTTTCGGATACGATGCCGAGCATTCCGGCGGGTACGGCGTTGTTGCCGAAGAAGCCGCGTTCGTAGTCTGCGATCATGTCGTCGACGTTGGCCCATTTTTTGATGGTCATTGCGGGGCTGATTCCGCGGGTTGGGTCGTTGGGGTGACGGCTGTAGCTTAATGCGATGGTTTCGTTGCGGCTGAATTCGTATTGGCGTGAACCGTCGCCAAGGTCCATGGTTACGCGGTGGTACCAGTCGCTGTGGCTGTCGTCGTATACGCGGCTGTTTGTTGGGAGGATGGTGTAGCCGGTGATGTTGTCGGCGGTGATGTTGCCGCCGGGGCCTTCCGGCGTCCAGACGAGGATGTCGACGTGGGATTGGGTGAGCATGCCGGATGCGATGATTTTAAGGAATTCGAGGCAGCTGTAGGTGTCGTTTGGTGCGTATAGTGCTCTTAACGCGGTGGGGGCTGGGTCGAGTTTTCTTCCATCCGGTGTGACGGCGTAGGGGATTACCGTGCTGAATCGTTGTGCGATGGCGTTGACGTAGGGGAAGATGTTGTCGTACGTGTCGTGCATGGGGATGTTGTTGCCGCCCATTGGCTGCCATGCGTTGCCGCCTGTCTGGGTGGGGGTGGTGTGTGGGGCGTTGGTACGGCCGAAGGCGCTTGTGAAGCCCGCACGAATATTGTCGAGAATGGTCATTTTACCTCGTTTTGTAGTGGTATGTCGTATATTCCGTAGTTTATCGCAGTTGATGTTGGTTAGCATACTGCGACGTCCCATGAGGGGAGTTTTGGTGGCTCGTAGCATGCGAGGAGCATGCTGTCGGCGAGGTCTGGGCTTCCGAGGTTCATGGTGTCTTTGTAGTCTTGTTTGCTTTCTATTTGTCGTTGGTTACGGCTGGTTATGTGCCATTTGCGTGTGGTTAGTTCGGTGGTGAGCTTGGCGAGGTCGGCGAGCTGTGGGTTGATGCTGAGCTGTGGGAGCATGGTGGCGAAGTCGAACCATAGTTCGGATGCTATGTTGGGGTATTGCTGGTCTTTGGCTTTGCCGGCGTAGTTGATGCCGGTGACTGGCAGTCCGTATGTTTTGAGTAGGTCGGTGAGGCCTCCGCCTACGCCGGTGTCATCGATGCGGATGTCGATTGGCTGGTGTTGTGCTGCGCGGAGTCTGATTCTTTCAGCCGTGTCGACGATGCTCGCGTGGGTCCATGATTCGAGTGTTTCGATGCGGTTGCCTTTTTTGATGGTGAGGGCGGTGCGATCATTGCCGTATCTGGCGACGTCCACTCCGAATGTGACCGGTCCGTCTGTTGCCGCGCGTTGGAGGGCTTCGTTGATCATGGTGTCGCTTATGAGCTGATTGTTGGTGTCGGCATAGGGGAGGCCGAGCCAGACGTGTCCGTAGTCGGCTGTCTGCTTGTCGGCTTCGACCATGTCGAGGACGTCTTGGCTGAGGAGGCGGTGTACGTCTTCGAATGTGGTGTGCCAGTGGCATGTCTGGTGTAGTCGTTCTTCGGAGTCTGTGGAGATGAAATACGTCCAGATCGGGTCGTGGCTGGTTAGGGGGTTCCAGGTAAAAATCAGTGTGGAGTTGGGTTTGCGGATGGTGGGGATGAGCGTGGTCAGGCTTGCTTTGCTGATGGTTTGTGCTTCTTCGACCCAGCAGACGTCGATGCCTTCGATGCTTTTGATGCTTTGGATGTTGTCGTGTAGGCCGCGGAAGATGAAATTGCTGCCGTTGACGTGGCCGATGCCGTCGCGTCGTATTTCGAAGCCTTGCAATCCGAATTTTTCAATGGTGCCGGTGAGTAGCTTGTATACGGAGTCGGTTATGGAATTCTGGAATTCACGGGCGCAGAGCACTGTGGTTGGCTGTATAGAAGCTCGGAGGATGAGGCTTTGTGCTACGGCGGTGCTTTTGCCTGAGGCTCGGCCGCCTGAATAGCAGTAATAGCGATATGGTGGGGTCTCCGTGTGGAGCCACCACCATAGGTCTTGGTAAGGTCTCGCTATTTGCATGGGTCTGGTCTATGGGCCTTTACTGGTTGTCTTTGCCGTTTTTCGGGTTGTCGTCGAATACTTCGAGGGTGATGTGGGGTGGTTCGTAGCCGGTGACGGTCACGTCGGTGGATTGGCGGGCTTTGCCGTCGAGTCGGTCGATGTAGTCGGTTGTGACGTGTGGGTCCTTGTACGCGTTGATGACGTGTTTGAGGGCGATTCGTTGCACCATTGTCAGGGTCGGGTCTTTTGCTTTTTCGGTGACTTCCGATAGGGTGAGTTTGCTGAATTCGCGGATCCATCGGGTGGGGCTGGTGTCTTTGGTCCATGAGCCTCGGTCTTCTGGGCGTTCTTGGAAGCCGCCTTTGCCGGTTGGGTTGAGGATGCCGCCGGTGATGCGGCCTCGATGGTCTCTTGTTACGTCTGTCATATGGCTGATTATACCTGTCTAGAAGGAAAGCCCCTCCGTGTTGGGGAGGGGCTGTGTTTATCCGATGATGAAACAGATGAGTAGTTTTAGTAGGGCGATGCTTCCTGTTGTGATGAGGATGGTCGCGAGGATGAGGATGAGGTAGGCGAGGGTTTTTCCTATCTTGTAGCTGAGGGGGTTATGTTTCTTGTCCATGTTTAGCTCCTTTTATCACCATTCGTCGACGGCGGGGAACTGTGCGTATGGGTCGGGTTGGTTGGTGTTTCCCCAGTTTGCGGCCTGTTGTTGTGGGGTGGGCTGCTGTGGGGTTGACTGCTGTGCTCTGGCTTTCTTGAGGACCATGGTAATGGTCGCGTAGTTGATGGTGAAGTCGGTGCGTGGCTGGCCGTTGCGGTCGGTGCCGGCGGACCATTTCAGGTCGCCTTCGACGCGTACCGGGGTGCCTTTGTGGAGTTCCTGGAGGTATGTGGCGGCGAGGCGCTGGTCGTATTCGAAGATGGTTGCGAACATGGTGTCGTGGTCGACCCACTGTTGGGTCTGCTTGTCTTTGTGGCTGCCGTTGGCGGCTACTCGGATGAGGAGGTATGGGGTGCCGTTCTTCGTTTGTTTTTGTTCCGGGTCGGATACGAGGCGGGCGGTGGGGAGGATGATGTGGGGGTCGTTCATTGGTGTTTCCTTTTCTTATTGGTTAGCGGATGGTTGTTTCGAGGGTTTCGTTCAGACGGGTTTCGCCGAGTCGCGTGTGGAGGAGTGCTAGTCCTTTTCTTGTGATTCTCACGGTGGGTGGGAATGCGAAGGTGCTACCGTCCTTATGCCGTCCGTGTGATTTTGACTCTACCATGGCCAGGTGACCGGCTTTTACGCGTTCCGAGGCTTCCCACCATGTGCCGGCATGCCTGTATGTCCAACCGTGTTGGCTGAGCCATTCTCGCAATTCCTTCTCGCCGATGGGTGTTCCGGCGTTCGAATTCCTTGGCTTCTGGCTTACGGGACTTTAGGACGAGCCCGTAGAGTCCGGCTTCGGAGATGATATATGTCTGCTGTCGGCGGCCAATCGAATCGATGACTTCAGTAGTACTGAACTCATCATCATCAAACATTTTGACGGTCTCGGTTGGGGTTGACTAGGCCAGGATGCTCATGCAATCCTTGAGTACGGACCATGGGTCGCCGGCTGTGTCGGTCAGGGTGCGCATCGTTGCGTTATTGAAGTTGAATGTTTGGATTTCGGTGTTCATTTTGTTACCTTTCTTTGCTTGGTGATGTTCAAGGGGTCGGTGTTTTGCCGACCCCTTGAATGGTTGGCTGGTTGTGCGGTTACCTGTCGGACGCGGACGGTTCCTTGTCGGGGATGACGTCCGGGTCGAGGAAGTAGCATCGGCCGACCTTGACTGCGTGGAGTCGTCCTTCGCGGATGAAGCGGCGGACGGTCTGGATGTTGAGCTTCCAGCGGGAGGCGTATTCGGGGACTGTTACTGTGTAATCTTTAGCGTTCATAAGTCTTATTATATAACGGGTCGGGTTCCTGTGCAACTCATTTCGTACCGGTGCGTTGCTGGCGTATGTGGAGCGGTTCGTAGGGTTTTGGGTATAAAAAAAGTGCTCAACCGGAGGAAAGGGGTGGGGAAACCGGTTGAGCACTTGTCTGAGGTAAGTCAGTACACAATGAGGTCAAGTACCAATATAGCGTCGTTTTTCTTGGGTTGCAACCGTCGTGTGCGGTGGCTTGTCGTCCGTTCGGCGTGTCGCGATGGCGAGCGTGATATTGTGAATACATCAAACAACGTAGGGCATCAAAAACCTACCAACATTGAAAGGAACAGAAAATGACCGAGCAGAACACCAACCAGAACGAAGCCCAGCCGACCCAGCAGCCGACCCAGCAGCCGATCATCATCAATAACGTGATGGGCCAGTCGGACGATAGCGGCAAGAAGAAGGCCCCAGGATTCCTCAAGGTATGCGTGTACAGCATCTTCACTGGCGGCATCTACTTCTTCTACTGGCTCGTCAAGATGCTGAGCGGCAACTACCGCAAGCGCTGATACGGATACGAGAAAAAATAATACCCACCCGGGCAATCAACCGGGTGGGTATTATTTTATCCAATGAAAGGCAGTCAGAAAGGGAAACCAAAAAAACTTTCCGACATCAACGATCATACCACAAAAGGAGAAAAGCAATGGAAGTCATGCTGGACAACGGCGCATATATGCCATCACGAGGCCACAGTACCGATGCCGGACTGGACCTACGCACACCGAAATCCGTGACCGTACCGGCCTACGGAAGCGCGATAGTCGATACGGGAGTGCACGTGGCGTTGCCACAAGGGTGCGCCGGACTGCTCGTCAGCAAGAGCGGACTCAACGTCATGCACGACATTACATGCACTGGACTCATCGACGAAGGGTATACGGGCAGTATCGTGGTCAAGCTCTACAACCATGGCGGCGGGGATTACCATCTTGCGGCCGGGGACAAGATCACGCAGCTGGTCGTGTTCCAGGTGATCTGCGAGTCATTGGAACAGGTTTCCGTGTTCAATGAGACGGAGCGTGGAGACAACGGTTTCGGTAGCACGGGGAGGTAAGCCATGTTGGTCGGACGGAGCAAATACCGGGCGAAGAAAACCGTCGTGGATGGAATCAACTTTGACTCACGTAAGGAAGCCGACAGGTATCTCGTCCTCAAGGGCATGGAAGAGGACGGTAGCATCGAGAACCTCCGCAGACAGGTGCGTTATGAGCTCGTGCCGGCCTTCGACGCGGACGGACGTCATTACCGGGCCGTCTATTACGTGGCCGACTTCGTGTACGTGGAGGGTGGCAAGGAGGTCGTCGAGGACGTGAAGGGCATGAGGACCGACGTGTACAAGCTCAAGAGCAAGCTCTTCGCACGACGGTATGGCGTGAGTATCAAGGAGACGTGACGGCCTGGGAGCGGGTATGGCCCCGGTTGGTCTTGGGAAGAGATTCCCGGACTGGCCGGGGCCTTTTTGTTCAGTCAACACAGACGCGATAAGCGGTGGCCGCACAATCAGGGTGGCGGCCGCATGTTCGCGGCGCGTGGCCGTGAAATCGTGGCTATGGTGGCCGCATAGTCGGTGTTTGATTGGCCGCATAATCGGTCACCATACTATAGAGGGATAATATAGGTCAGATACTCTAGAGATAATCTGTATAAGTCGGCTCCCGCTGGGAGCCGTGTGCGTGTCCGAGGGGGCCGATCCCAACTCAAAGGGATTGGGAGCCGAGAGCGATGAGGCTCTCTCCTTGATGGCTTCGGTGACTGTGACATGGAGCCATGGAATCTGACCTGATGTCTTCGAGGCTTCTTCCATGGCCTTGAGCATCGAGGTGGTTACGGTCTTGGTCTCGGTGTTGCCCTTCGGGCCTTGGTTCCGATACCCGATCTGGTCATGGGCATGGAGGAGAGTTGGTCCGCGCTTGGCTTGGGTGGTCCTCTCACGGTTTGGTGTTCTCGATGCTTTTCGGTGCTTTTTGATGCTGGAACGTCGCTTTCTTGCGTAAAGGCCTTTTTGACGGGCTGTCGTGGGTTGGTCTTGACGAGTTATCGGGTTTGACGGGAAAATCGGTCTGAGGGGCATTTACGTGCGTTCTAGAGGCATATGCGGTAAGAAGCGTGTGGAATGAATGCTGGGAACGAGCGGATGACGTAAAAGAAAAACCCCATCACAGCACGGCGTGCTATAATGGGGTGCAATATTAAATTTTAACAAAGCCAAATATGCCACATATTTTGGTGCTGAGGCACGACAACTCCCTGGCTAATTCCCTTGCTTTAGGTTAATGGGCGACGACTAATCCTCGTTGATACACACGTTTAGAGGTGCGATGTTCAACCGACCCTTCAGACGGCAGTGGAATAACCGGGGTGCCGACACTGCCACATCAAAGATGTAGCGCGATCTGAAGGGGTATGCCGCACCAGTGGTAGTAATGCACCACTCTTATGATCGACGCCGTTGCGACCGAACGACCGACGGAAACAATCAACAAGCCTTAATCTGAAGCGCTTAAACTTCAGCTCTTAAGGCTTACTCTCTCCACCGAGCTCGCTCACTCCCTCAAGAAACACAGCATGGCGGTGAGGGTTGAGTGTGGGGTACGGGACGTATGGAACGTGCCTGACCGGTTGGGGTGAGGAACGTACGGAACGTACCTAGCTGGTTGACGTTCGAACCTGTTAGCTTTCGATGCTGTTCATAGGGTTGTGGTATACTTGAGGCAACGGTTCAGTATGAAAGGAAACCTGACTATGAACGTTTACGAAACCATTGGTGATTCGCTCGTCGAACGGTATGGGGTTCACTTCAGTGAGGAAGGCGAGCAGAAGTCACGCAAGTTCTTCTCCGGCCTATGCTTGAAGTTCGGGGATGAGGAAGTCCTCGAAGCATGGAAGACCGCATGCGGAAAGTACGACAATCCGGTGACCGCGCTTTCGAAGCTCGGAGGCATCCTCTACAATCGGAGCCTCTTCAGCTCTTTCATTGAGGAGGGCTGACATTGAGTAGGCGTTTTTCCGCGCTTGATCTGGCCGCGAGACTAGGTTTTTCCGCAGTGGCCGTCTATGATCGGATCGGCACCCTCTGCCGGCTACAGAAGAGGAAGAATCGCGCTTATTATTATGACGGCCATCCCTGGATTCCGATACCTCCCGAGAATTTCCCTCGAATCTTCCCATACATGCCCGCAAGCGCTGTCGTCAAGGCCCTTGGAGATCTTAAGAACGAAGGTTTGGTTAAAGAAATCCATCGCGGGCATGTCAGCTGGTATACGCTAATCTGAAAAACACTTCGGCGTGTCGTCTAGAAAACGTGATATACTAAAGACATACGCCATGTGAGACGCTCCTACCACTCACTTGGAGAGCATGAATCACATGGTACGAATCCCACTGATTGCAACCGGGTAGGAGACGGTAGCAGTCAGTGGGATTCACTTTTAAGAATCGGAATACCCCATGGATATCAAAGACACCAACTTCATCACCATCCAAGGCTGGATGCGCACCAAGTTCGGCCTCAAAGGCAACGACCTACTCGTCTACGCCGTCATCTACGGCTTCTCCCAGACCGACGGTGCCAAATTCACCGGCTCCAGAAAATACCTCGCCGAGTGGTGCGGATGCTCCATGGCCACAGTCGACAGGACGCTCAACACCCTCATCGACAAAGGCCTCATCTCCAAGACGGCATACATCACAAAACACGGATACCGCGCCGTCGAATACTCAGCCACGTATCCAACCTCCATCAACGACCGTCTCGAAGCCGACCCCCAAACCGAGACCACGGACGACCCGCGTACGCCGGACTACGAGCCGCAACCGCTCCTCGACGAGCCGCAAGCACCCGCACAGCCGAAGAAGACACGCAAGGCCAAGAGCTTCGACACCATCATCGACGCCTACACCAGCGACCCGACAACCAAGGACCTCCTCGGAGCATGGCTCCAAAACCGCAAGGCCAAGCGCTCCGTAATGACCGACCGAGCCATCCAAGGCAACATCAACAAACTCGACCAGTGCGCACGGGAAAGCCGAATGAGCGTCAACGACTACCTCGATGAGGTCGTCTGCCGAGGCTGGAGCTCGTTCTTCACCATCGAAAACTACAAGCGCACCGGATACCAGCAGAAGCCTCAGCAGCAATCCACCCAGCCGCACTGTGCCCCCACGGAAGACGAAGAAGAGCGCCAGCGGCGGGAAGCGGACGAAGAGTGGCTGAGAACCTGTGTCTTCTAACCCACGACACGCCGGCAGCATAACGCCGACGACACATGAGATAACATTAGCGTAAACAGCAGAAAGGGACAACCCCATGGAAACCATCACCGGCATCATCAACACCATCAACGCGCGAATCTCACACCAATACTCCAAACACGAAGGCGACTACCGCAACGGAAACGGCCTCCTCATGTGCGGCAAATGCCACTCAGAGAAGGAATGCACCCTAACCAAGCCCGACGGCACCACAAAAACCGTCCACTGCGCATGCAAATGCAGCGTCGCACAGCACGAAAAGGAAGCCGAAGAAAAACGCAAACGCGACCGCATGCAATACCTAGACAGCATGCGACGCACCGGCTTCCCCGACGCGGAAATGCGCGAATGGACCTTCGCCAAATCCGACCACACCGACCAACGAAACGAAAACATCGCACGCAAGTACGTCGCAAACTTCGACGCCATGCGCAAGCAAGGCACCGGACTACTTCTCTGCGGTCAAGTAGGCACCGGCAAAAGCTTCCTCGCAGCATGTATCGCCAACGAACTCATCAACCAAGGCACACCATGCCTGATGACCAATTTCAGCCGCATCATCAGCCGGGTCAGCGAAAAGTTCGGAGGAGACCAGAAATACCTCGACGATCTCAACCGCTTCGACCTCCTCATCATCGACGATCTGGGAGCGGAACGCGACACTGAATTCACCTGGGAAAAAGTAATGAACGTCATCGACGCACGCTACCGTGCCGGCCTACCACTCATCATCACCACCAACTTCGAACCGAAGGACTTCGCCGATCGGGGTGATATCCGTCGTCAGCGAGTCTTCAGCCGGCTCAAGGAAATGTGCATCCTTCTCGAAGTCAAGGGAACGGACAGGCGAAGCAAAAAGATGCAAGACAAACTGGAGACCGCCAAATCACTTCTCGGTCTCTGACATACGCCAAGGCGACACGTATGAAAAGCGTGCCGCCTTTTTTCATACCCATCGGCGCGTCGCACTCGTTTGTGGGTATAATAATAGATATCAGGCAAGGAAAACACCAAGCCACCAAACAAAAAAGGAAACCAAAATGAGCCACAAGGACGCCGCCCGAGACCTATTCAGCATCATCAACGGATGCCTACCATACGAATACGACGTAGAACTACTCGACTACCACACTAAGGACCCCAGCATCCTAATCGTCAAAAAAGACTCCGACCACATCATGCAAATCGTCCCAAGCAAACACGACAACACGTGCACCGTGCTCGTATGGATTGACGGCGACGACCCCGACACAGACAGCGAAGCATACCAGTGGGACCTCGACTCACCGGACGTCACCCTCGACAGCATCCTCACCGACATCAAGAACCGCCTCTAACCAACACACGCCACAAAAAAGAAAGGACCCAAAAATGAGCACCAACACAACCAAAAGAGACATCCACCACGAAATGGCCGACGTAATCGCCCTACTCGGCGACGAATACACGGCAACCAACGTCGAATGCGACCCCGGCGACACCGCAATAAAAATCACAAGACAAAACAACGGCAAAACCATGTACGTCATCGCCTACAGCAATCCGGACGACACCGAAATACAACTATACGACGAAGACGACTCACTGGTCATCTATAACATCTTCAATGACGGATCCCTAAACGATTCCACCCCAGAGGACATCGCCGACTACATCATCAAAAACCTCTAAAAAGAAAAAGGGAACGACATGCCCAAGAAAAAAGAACAGGAACCAATCAACCTCAACGACGCCGACCTAATGGACTGGATCAACGAAATGCGCAACAGCCAGCCATCAGCCGACGAACGACGCAAAATCAGCGACTGGCGATACTACCACAGGCACAAGGAAAAATGCGCCGAAGCCAACAAAAAATGGAGGGAGGAACACGCCGAACACTACGCGGAAAAACAGAAAGAATACCACAGCAAACCCTCCACGCTGAAAAAGAAACGCGAAGCCGCACGCTTCCGCTACCACACCGACCCAGAATGGAAGGAAGCAATGCTCGCCAGACAAAGAGCACGCTACCACGCCATGACACCGGAACAAAAAACCGAATACATCCGCAAACAAAACGAACGAGCCCGCATACGACGAGCCAAAGCCAAAGCCGCAAAAGAAGCAAAGGAAAACAAATGATCGACAACGTCAACCATCCAAAGCATTACACCGGCCGCAGCATCAGCTACGAATGCATCGACATCACTCAATACCAGACCTTCTGCACCGGCAACGTCATCAAATACCTATGGCGGTACCAGGACAAAGGAACACCACTGGAAGACCTCCGGAAAGCACGATGGTACGCACACAGAGCCTCGATGATGCGGGAACAGGTCGACCTCAACATCGGATGCTGCAAGAAGATACTCCTACGCCTCGTCGAAACAACGGCCGGATATGAATCCGCAGCCTGGTATGGACTCCTGAAAAACGAATGGCGTATCGTGCTGAGCTCTCTCGACGCGATGCTGGAAAGGACGGGAAATGACACACAAACTCTATGACGTCAGCCTGAATCAGGCCATGGCAGAACATTACCTCTTCGACCTAGGCTATCCGGTCGACAAAGTAAGCGAAATCCTCGATATGGACGAAGCATACGTCAGGGACGTCTATGAAACCCGAGCAAGATTAACCATCCCGCAAAGGAGTGATAAATGAAAAAAACAACGGAAAACCAGGTCATCAAATGGTATGAGGCCGGCTTGACTGTCGACGAATTCGCACCGCTCATGCCGCAATATTGCCGACAGGAAATCGAGAGCGTCATCAAAGAATATAGGAAGGAGAAGGAATGGAAGCGGCTGACTGGTGGCTCACGTTCCTGATATTGGCTCTAACGGTAATCCTCTCCTACAGGAGACGGTAAAACACAGGGAATCCGACGAATCACGGCGTGTCGCACTGATGTGGCACGCCTTTTATGATATATTAGACACATCAAGCAAGGGGCTTGACAAACACAAAAGGAGCACAAATGAACGCCATCACCACAAACGAAGTCAAAGCAATGATGCACACCATCGACGTCCGCCTCGACCAGAAAAGCCACTACGACACCGACCACACACCAAAAGGCGTCATCTACCGCGTCGGAGACCACAAATACGTCACCCTCGACGACTACTCCCAAGCCTTCGAAGACTACGAATGGGACCACAACAACGCGGAATGGGCATGCTACATCTACACGCTCACCAAAAACAATCCGGAACGCATCGACTTCTACACACGGGCATACAACCTCGGCGGAATGGCGACACTCGAAGCTATCTACAACAACATAACCGAGAACGAACCACAAACCATCGTCTACCCCATCTACAAGCACTGACAGCCCACACCAACAAAGGAGACCACAATGGAAAACAGCAGCCTCAACCGGAAATTCGCCGAAGTCCTCAACGAAGTACCCAACTTCAGCACCGACGAAACCGCCAACGCCGGAAGCCGTACCTACAAGTACCTCAACCTCGCCACACTCCTCAAGAACATCAAACCGATCTTCGAAAAACACGGACTCGCATTCACCCAAAAAGTGACCTTCGATGGTACGGGAGACGGACGTCAGATCCTCGGCACCATCGAAACCATCATCTTCGATGACACCGACCAGATGACAGTCTGCGAATACCCGTTCTTCGTCACCGGAGACCCGCAACAGGTCGGAAGCGCTATCACCTACGCACGCCGCTACAGCCTCACCACCATCCTCGGCATCTTCCCCGACAAGGACGACGACGGAAGCTACGCCAAACAGCAATACAACACCGCCGACAAGCCGATCGGAGCCGACCAGTACGCCACGCTCGTCAAAGCCATGGACGCACACCACCTCCCAACCGAAGCACGAGGCGAATTCATCTCAGGCACCCTGAACCGGCCCGTCAAAGGCTGGCGAGGGATCACCCAAGCAGACCTGACCAAACTCATGGACGCTATCAATAGAATGTGACACAAGACCCCGGCATACCACCGGGGTCTTTCCCATATCCGAGCCACGACACGCCGCATGCCATCCAACCACATACGAGCTGATATAATAAAGATATCAGCTTCAAGAAAGGACCGACAATGAAAATCATCAACCTATCACAAGCAAACAACACCAACGCATGGCTCCAAGAACGCCTCGGCCGAATCACCGGCACCAAAAGCGGCAACCTAGCCATGAGCCACTACCCACAAACCGACGTCAAAAAGCTCATCGGATACCGAGACAAAGCGCTCGAACAGTCAAAAACCACGAAAACACAAGCAGAATCCAACAAATACTTCCAAAAAGCACGAGACTACGACACGCGAATCCTCGAAGCCGAAGCCAAAAACAAACACCTCAAAGTCAGCATCGACTTCTGGAAATTCCTAGCCGAAACCATGGCCGAACAACCAGACAGCGAAAACCCCATGGCACGCGGCCACAGACTCGAACCAGAAAACATCACCCTCACCCTCCAACAACTCGGCCACAAACAAAAAGACTGCATCACCGACTGCGGCATCTGGGAAAGCGACGAAGACCCACGACTCGCATGCAGTCCAGACGCCTACCAAGCAACCGAAAACCCCACATGGGCCATCGAATGCAAAAGCCTCGGAAGCGCCTACCACCTCCAAGCCGTCATCCCCTGGATGATCCACTCACAATACATCCGCCAACACACACTGCCGGACAACATCGCCGACATGGCCGCGCAAATACTCCCCACAGCAGCCACAAGCCTCAAAGCCACCGGCATGGACTTCATCCCCGACGCATACGCGGCACAAGTCCTCCAATACTTCGTCGTCTGCGACACACTCGAAACCCTCTACTTCAGCATGTACGATCCACGAGTCTACGGCGACGCACGACACCAAATCATCCCAGTACACCGAAAGGACATCAAACCACTCATCGCCGAACACAAACGCAAACAACTCAACACCCTCCACATCATCGACACCATCACCGAAGCGACAGGAGCATCATTCTAATGACAATCGACACCCTCCTCACCAGCCCCGACATGTACGTGCTCTTCGACGGCTGCCCCACATGCAACCCCGAAACCAGAAAATTCCTGGACTCATGCCGCACAACAGCACAATGGATGTGGCGACAATTACACGTCGTCCCCTCCGGCAGCCCCACCGCCACCGCAATCCGCACCATCGCCAAAAACCAAAACAAACCAATCAAATACCCACTGATACTACTCAACGGAAAAATCCACTACACCCCAGCCGAAACCATCAACAATGACGAAAGGACAACAAAATGAAAACAGCATGGTGGACCGCGGTCATCACCGCCGGCCTCACAGCCGGATACGCCGCCACGGTAACCCAACTATCCCCAGGCCCAGACTACGTTTTCTCCAAACTCAGAAAACACCTCACAGCCAAAACCGAAAACGCAACCAACAGCCTGACAACCAGCCTAGGAGAACTCGCCTACTGCGGATGGTGCCTCAGCCCATACCTGACCTTGCCAACCTGGACAGCAACCGCAAAAGCCTTCCACATCCGCTTCGGCATCAAATGGTTCATCGGACTGGCCACAGCGGCAAGCATCGCCGCCTACTACCGGCATCAAGCAGAAAGCAGACTCTAATGCGCAGCACCCCACAAATCCACGTGATCGTAATCCTCCACGCCATCAAAAAACCAATCACCCAGGAACAGTTGACGCAAATAGCAGAAGACTTCCGATACCGGGACACGCCTCAAAGCCTGAGAAGCCGCATGGTCGAACTAGAACGAGCGGGATACGTCCATCGCGTAGACAGAAACGGCATCAGCGAACGAAAAAGGCCATGCTGGCGATGGCAACTCACCAAGAAAGGCGAGGAACTCATGGAGGAAATCCTCGACACCACAACGCCAGCCGAAAGGGAATAAGGAAAACCATGGAAAAGACACTCTTCACCATCACCATCGGAAACGAAGAACTCACGATACACCAGAACGTACACACAGGCCTCTTCTACGGCATCACGGCCGACGGGAAACACACTCCAGTCGACTACGCTCGCGTCAAAACACGGACGACCAGCCAGGAACGGCTCAAATACTGGCGAAACATGTTCGGGTACACGCAAGCCGAACTCGCCGAACTGGTTCACGTATCCAGTCCGACCGTCATCATGATGTGGGAAAACGGGTTGAGGCATCCGCTCAGGAAATACCGACAGTTACTCAACGAGAAACTCAGCTCCGATATTTTCCCTGACTGATTCCACGGCGTGTCATATCAACATGGCACGCCTTTTATGATATAGTAAAAACATCAGGCAGAAAGCCTGGCACAACACAAAAGGAGCAAGCAATGGAAACCGCCAAATACCTCAACACCCTCATCAACCTCATCCTCCAACAACCAAAAATCGGCACCATCCTCGACAAAGACGGCATCGAACCTGAAATCACCTACGGCCGAATCGGCATCAAAGACTACGACGCCTTCATCCGCCTCTACAAGCTACTCAACAACATCAAAGGAGTCGAAACCACAACAATCAACGAAGTCGACAACGGCATCGGACTCGACTTCACCGTAACAACACCAATCACCATCTACTTCTTCTACTGGAGATAACCCCAAAACAGTACAAAAACGCCCCGCAGACGGCCGAACAAGCCGCACACGGGGCGTTTTACATATCAGAGGAGACTAACGGCTCACACCGGCATAATGCACGCCAAACAAGCCAGCCACACCGGAACCAACCAGCGCACAAGCACCACCAACCACGGCAACCCACGACGGGACACCAGGCACAGCACTCACAAGGCTCGCGACAGCACCGGCAATACCCACCAACCCGGACACCAGATACGCCCAACGACGCGTCTCAACATCAAACGTAGGCATATAATTATCCGAACCATCCGCACACTCATTCGTGATAGCGGTATCAGCCGTCGGCTCACCAGACAACACGTCATCAGCCAACACTGCATGCTTAACCATAAACAATCCTTCCAATCAGTTGAAAATACGACCGTCATTAAGCCGCTTCTGGAATTCCACAACAGCCGGCGAAGGAGCCGTGCCGATCATCCCATCACCAGCATACCCGTTCATCTCCATCAGGAACCGGTGAATGAACTCAGGACCCGCATTACGCGGCCTATCCGTAATACCGAAACGGTGAGACATCCACTCAACCCAATCACTACCCGAAGTACCCTCCTTCAAACAGGCGATATTCTGATTCTCCAAACAACGAATCTGACCGGACATGACACCATCAACAGTAGTCCCGGCAACCTCCTGAGCCCTCCGCATGGTCAAAGGACCCCACGAGCCATCCACTTCAAGCTTGGTCACCGACTGCGTAGCCGGCTGGGTAGGCACCGGATTCGACGGAGCCACCAAACCACGCGACAACCGGTCCAAACGATCCAAATCATACGTGCCAGGACACTGCGTGTTATAACAATCACGGTGACGAATCAACGGCAAATCACCATACTCGGCACGCAAATCACGAATCAACTGCGCAACCGTCAAATAATCCCCATCCGACTGGCGAGGATTACACTCAATGCCAATACCCATGTCATTGCCCTTGGAACGGACGCCGACACCGTCACCGGCATGCCACGCACGATCATCCGGATCCACAATACACGCCACACGGCCAGCCTCGACCACGTAATGAGCAGACGCGCCACGAGCCTTACTGCACAGGGTATTGATCACACCCTCGAACGTCGGATGAGTGTTCGGATCACCCCACCAGTGGATGACGATAGCCTTGACCCCATACGGGCGACCACTCGTATAATTCGGACTATCATACTTCGTAATATATTCATATGACATATTGTCTCCTTTCAGACAATCAAAACATACCAAACGGTAAAAAGAAAACGGGCGAAAGCCGGCATGCCGGTAACAAGCAGATAACCGGCAACCACCATGACGCCAATAAGAAACGACGACAAGAGGATAAGAACAATATCCTCGATAGATTCACGACTCATACCCCCAGCATATCAAAACAGCCTACGATAGACTTGATCACATGACTGAACTAATCACGTCCATCATCGGACTCGCCGGCATAGCAGTAGGCGGCACCATCACATGGGCAAGCTCACGCCGCAACAACCTCACCACCGCCTACCAACACCTCGTCGAAGCCCAAGGCGAACTCAAAAAACAAATAGACGCCCAAGACGAAAAAATAGACAAACTCATCCAAACACGAGATGAACTCCAACACGTAAGCGACCTCGAAACAGGCTACATCCGCTCACTAGGCCACTGGCTCGCCAAATTCTGCCAAGTCGTCGACGACGAATTTCTCACACGCAATCCAAAACCAAGCCTACCCGACGAACTCCGCAACCGCATCTGCCCACTCTAACCACGATACGAAAAAGCCCCGGCCAACCGACCGGGGCTTCACCATATCAGACCGACCACGACAACGTCGTCGAAGTCCACACACCCCTCGCATACGTGATATCCTCAAAAGGTCTCACATACAAGCCCGTCTTATCCAACTGAAAACCACTATTCGCAACACCGGCCGCCGGCACATTTAAATCAGTCACATTCGGCTTCACATAATCCGGGAACGTCAGGATCTGACTCTTATCCCACGCCTTCGCCTTCCACTCCGGCCCTCTCGTCGCCTTGACCATAAGACTGACAACATTACCCGACATCGAACACTTATACCAGACAGTCCAATCCTTCGCCCACTGACCCTGATCCAACTGAACATCAGTCAACGACACCCAAGCCCCATTGACACGACGATACCGCTGACCATTAGACGAAATGACAGCCTCAACCCCGTCAACAGTCCAAATCGCGATCAACTGATCCCAAGTATTCACCTCAATAGTGCCATCAACATGGATCCTCGGAACCACATCAGACACAACACCAGCCGTAACCCTAGCAATGACCAAACCATTGATTTGCGCATTGGGAATACTAGCATCCCATGACTGCAACCACGCGCCCGGAGCATCACCATGGGACAAACTGGGATCGTAGGCTGCAACCACGATCTTATAATCCCCCTCCGAATCAGGCACATTCACCGTCATAGTCTCCGTTACCGCATAAGTGTATGAGCCAGTCCCCTCCCACGGACGTAAGGTACCGCAATGAGGTTTGACAGTGACGGTCAAACCGTCGATCGTGGCCAACGGGCTAGGACTGCCATACCGGACGCCCTGAACGCCACCGAAATAGGAACCGTCGGACGGGAACAGGAACGGATTGACGACATGCCGGTAATCATCAGCCGTGTAAACAGGTGCCCCGTTCAAAGCGGTCAAAGGATGCAAAACAATATCACTCATAAGTCATTCCTCACAATCATTCTTTAGATGTGGACACACCCATTTTACCTACCAAGGAAGATAGCCGGTCAACCTCCGCCCTAAGCTCGTCCACCTCTTCCATAGTCTGCTGAACCAACCGTAAAGCGGCCACACTCAACCTCGAATAATCAACACCGGTCGGATTCCCCTCCTCATCGTATTCGCAGAAGAAACCAAGACCGGCATCATCCAAATCCTCAGCTATCAAACCGACAACCGGCTGCGCGTCATCAAGCTTCAAATTCAGATCATCCTTCAGGAAATACACTTTCCACTTCATCCGACGGAGAGCATCCAAAGAAATGAACCCATCGGCATCCCCGACATTCACTACCGAACCCGCCGACGAACAGTCAGACCCCAACGTACCATCATAAAGACAATAAACCGGCTTCAAAGGAGCCAACGAAAGCGGACTATCATACGCGTTACGAACCCCGGTACCACCATGGGTTGGCACTACCACCATATCGGATCCACCGGCATCGGCCTGATCCAACTCAGACCCCAACGAGTTGAAATCCTGTTCAACGGCAGTGACACGCTCCCCCAACCGGACGACCCTCTT
>ENA-OPRX01000415-OPRX01000415.1-human-gut-metagenome-genome-assembly--contig:-NODE-415-length-28359-cov-4.628286_pt1 | contig 28359 bp, 6 predicted proteins | sample MGYA00241450_ERZ501892 | MGnify/ENA primary metagenome ERZ501892 (study PRJEB25962, sample SAMEA2042223) | human gut metagenome | biome: human gut; feature: human-associated habitat; material: faeces...
ATAAATATGGAGGGAGATATCATGAAAAGTAAAACAAAAATAATAATCATTATAGTAATATTTGTAGTATTAATTATTTCTGCATTCATTACTATTAAACTTACTAAGAAAGCTGGTGTAAGTATGGGAGGTTTAAATCCTTCTGATAAAACTGATAAAAAAGAAAAAGTGAAAATAGTTAAAAATGAAGTAAGTGAAATAACTTTAGAGGAATACACAAATAACGCGTTTACTATGAAAAAACCTAAAGGATGGGTAGTTGAAACAGGTGGTAGTGGTATATATTACGCAATAAGAGTATATGATCCTAATGATGATAGAAATCAAATATTTTTAATGTTGAAGGTACAACCATTACTAAAAAATAATGCGTCAAAATCATCTTGGCAAAATTATTATAGTATGAGTGGATATAATTCTCAATATAAATTATTTGCCGATGCAGTAGTTTTAGATAATCCAACGACAGAAGATTTTTACCAAAAATTTAATGAAATTTTTACGTTTATTAAATCAATTGATCCAAGTTTTTCAACAATAAATTTTCCAACTATTAACAACTTTAACAAATTAGAAGAATTTGAATCTAGTGCGTCTATGAAAAGTGTTGCTTTGGACAGCAAAGTTTTAAGAGCTACATTTAATGATAAAAATAATAAAGAAGCAGAAGGTATGTTTTTAGCTTCCGTGGTTAATTTTGGCAATAATTATATGGGTGGTGTAGATACAGCTTATTATATGGTATATGACATAATGGCCATTACATCTGCAAAAGATAAATTTATAGATTATAAAGATATTTTATTACAATCAATTAATTCAATAGACTTTAATAGTTCTTATGTTCAAAAAACTATAGATGATGGTAATGCCCAAACTAAACAAGCATTAGAATTAAGCGCTAGTGTACAAAAAGCTTTTGATTCATATATGAATGCTTGGGAAAACAGAAGTAAAACTTATGATATAATGAGTCAAAAACAAAGTGATGCAACATTAGGTTATGAAAGAGTTTATGATACTGAAAATGGTGATATATATAAAGCCTACAATGGTTTTACCGATGATTATAAAGGTGAAAGATATAAATCAATAACTGATAATATGTATACAGAAAAAACAAGTGGATATATTGAAAAATAGGTGAAATATGAAAAATAAAAAAATTATTTTAATTTGTATTATCATATTTATATTATTAGTTGGTATTTTATGTTTTGTGTTATTTAATAAAAATAATACAAAAACAACAGAAACACCTGAATTAACTGATAAAACAGATACAGAACCAGTCAACTTGCTTGAAGCTGTACTTAAGAAAAATGGTAAAACAAAGCAAGAGGCAAATTATTATACTTTTGCAGGTGGAGAAGTTTTAAATGAAGACTCTTATTTTATAAATTATGCATTTATATCTAATAACAAAGCTTACATTTACGACCCAGAAAAACTAAAAATAGATGAAGTTAGTTACAAAAAGGTGTATGATATTCCAGAAAATATTAAAGTAACAAATATAGGCATTCCATATGGCTCAGATATATACTTTTATGACGATACAGGTAAAAAATATGTAATTTATGATGATAATGTAGATAATAAAGTAAAAGAAGGATATGAAATGTTTGAAAATTCTATATATAAATTCAAAGATACAAATACTGATTTATATTCGGTGGCGCATAATCTTACTAGAAATTATGATATGCGATGCAATCTATTTTATGTAAAAGATAATATAATCTATAAAATAGTAGAAGAATATTATCATTTTACCGAGAAAAGAACAGTTCCTGCAACTACTTATAAAGTAAATGGCAATTATGAAGAAGAAAAAATATTACATATTTATAATGACAGAATAGTAAAAACAGATAAAGGATTTTATGAATTAATTGATTATTCAGATAATGGAAATGTATATACAACTACTATGAAAATAGATTTATTAACCAAGTTTTATGATGATGTTTTAACTTTTACTTATGATTATGTAGTTTTAAAGGATTATACATTGATTCCAATAAATGATGTAATGACAAATAGAAGCAAGAAATATTTAAACGATTTTTATTTAGATAGATTAGATCAAAAACCTGTTGAATTTGTAGAATAAAGTGCTGTGCACTTTTTTGCTGTGGAAAACCTTATAAATATAAAAATATTTTATTTTGAGATTAAATTTATTTTTATTTATAAAAAATCTATCTAATAATTTTTATTTGTGATATAATTAAATCCAAGGTAGGTAATGTTGTATGAAAGACAAAAATAATTCAAAATTAATTAAAAATTGTATAATTTCAGGTGTAATAATAATAGCTGTTGTTCTATCAATATTTTTAATATTCACACTTAAGAAAAAAACAATAAGCAATTCAGAACAATTAACCCAATCACTTAAAGAAATGGGGGTTCAATTCTATGAAGATTTTTATTACAATCAAATAGGAAAAAATGAAACTGAGAGAAAAGTCTTTTTAGAAAAATACAAAGATATTGGAATAAAAGTTAGTTTAGACAATATGCTTCGTTCTAAAAAAACAGAAACTACGGATGAAAATAACCCTTTTATTAATAAAGAAACTAATGAAGAATGTAATAAAAATACTTCAATGGTAGTAATTTATCCAAAAGAACCATATGGAAAAACAGATTATAGTATTGATGTAATATTAGATTGTGGTTTTGAAAGTGAAAAATAGGTGCTTGAAAAAGTACTTTTTTTTAAAAAATATATCTATTGCATGATGACAAAATTTAAAAAATATTATATAATTATTATGATAGTAAGATGGACGATGATAGTATGGTAGAAACTAAAAAAAATGAAAAAAAATTTACTATAAAGTTTATATTAGCGCTTGCGTTAATATTCTTTTTTGCATGTCCATTTATGATAACTAAAGTAAATGCTGCAGGTCCAACATATGAATTTGAATATAGTGGAGATTATCAAACATTTGTTGTACCACGAAGTGGTATATATAAATTAGAAACATGGGGAGCACAAGGAGGCGACCGTGGTGCTAATAACGGTGGAAAAGGTGGATATACAACTGGTGAAGTATATTTAAAACGTGGAGATATTTTATATATATATGTCGGTGGTTCAGGAAAAACACATGGAGGATATAATGGTGGAGGAGCTCAGCCAACTTTAAAAACGTATGGTGGAGGAGCTACAGACATTAGATTTGTAAATGGTGCTTGGGATAATGAAGCTAGTTTAAAATCAAGATTAATAGTAGCCGGTGGAGGAGGAACCGTAGGTGCTAACGATAAAGTTGGTGGTGCTGGCGGATTAACTGGGGGTTCTTCTTCTGGATGTGGAACTGGTGGTGTAGGAGCAACATTGTCTGGTGCTGGTTCTCTTCGTGCAGGGTTTGGCTTTGGCGGAAGTGGAACATCAGGTTCAGGAGGCCATGCTGGTGCCGGTGGAGGTGGCTGGTATGGTGGAGGTGGATCTACTCCTGATGGCTCTGTTGATGATGATCGTGGAGGTGGAGGCGGTTCAAGTTTTACTTGGAACACTCAAACTAAACAATATGTTCCAACTGGTTATTCAGTTTCCCCCGATTATTATATGACAAATGTTAATTATTCAACAGGTTCAAGAGCAGGAGATGGATATGCCAAAATAACTGCTTTAGAACTTGATGGAATAACTAATTTTGAAATCAATCGTGGAAATGTACCAATTGATTATAAATACAATTTATATGAATATAATTTAACAGTAGATAATGATATTGAAAATATTAGATTTAATATTTCAACAGAAGATGGTTATACTTTAACACAATCAAATAGAAGCACTGATATGACTAATAATTTATCAGTAACAAATACAATAACTTTAACTGATGAAGAAACAGGAGTCGTTCAAGTCTATACTGTAAATGTAAAAAAGCAAAATGCGTATTTAGAAAATCGTGATGTAGTATCTTATGGATATTCTTACACTGGAAACTATGAAAAATTCTATGTTCTGGCAACTGGCATTTATACATTAGAAACATGGGGAGCCCAAGGGGGACACAGAGGATCTAATAATGGTGGAAAAGGTGGGTACGCTAAAGCAGATATGTATCTAGTAAAAGGAGAAGTTCTTTATATATACGTTGGTGGAAGCGGCTCTACTCTTTCACAAGATGGAAAAACAAAAGGCTGGAATGGTGGAGGACACACTAACGGATATTACTCAACAGGTGGTGTATGGAGTGAAACTACTAACATGTATGGTGGAGGAGCTACAGACATTCGCTTTGGTGGAAATTCACTTTATAATAGAATATTAGTGGCTGGTGGTGGTGGCTCAGTAGGTGCTAGTAATATATCTGGTGCTGCTGCAGGGCTAAGTGCTGATAATGGTTGTGGTACTGGAGGTACTGCTGGTGCAATTAATGCTGCAGGTTCTTATAGAGCTGGCTTTGGGTATGGCGGAAACGGCGCTTTTGGAAGCGGTGGCTATGGCGGTGCCGGTGGAGGCGGCTGGTATGGCGGTGGAGGAGCTAATCCAGATAGCTCTGCTGATGATGATAAAGGTGGGGGTGGAGGATCTAACTTTGCCTTTACTAGTGAGAATAGTAAATATGTGCCAGAAGGATATTTAGTAACAGATAAAAATTATTTAAGCAACGCCATTTTATCCAATGGTAATGTAAGCTTTAAAAATCCGAGTGGAGTAACAGAAACTGGTCATACAGGAAATGGATATGTTAGAATCAGCCCAAAATTAATTAATGGTGTAAGCGGTATAACTATTAATGATGGTGAAATTCCAATAGATTTTGATTATACAATATATGAATATCATATTTCAGTTTTGGATAGTGTAAAAAAAATAAATGTTAATTTTCAACTAAATGAAGGTTATTCAATGGTTGAAAGCTACACTGGAAGTTATGATATTACAAATGAAAAACAATATGTTTATAGTGTAGATGTAAAAAATGATATTACAGGTTTAACAGTTAATTATAAAATAACATTTCATAAACAAAGTGATTATTTAATGAGTGGAACAACTGGTTCATATGGTTATGTATACAATGGTCTTCCACAAAAGTTTGTTGCCCCAGCGGCAGGTATTTATACATTAGAAGCATGGGGAGCACAAGGTGGACATCGTGGAAATAATAACGGTGGAAAAGGTGGATATTCTACAGGACAAATATTTTTAAATAAAGGGCAAATACTTTATGTATATGTTGGAAGCTCCGGTAATGCTGGTGGATGGAATGGCGGTGGCAAAGCTGGGTACGGAACTATCTATGGTGGAGGAGCATCTGATATACGTATAGGTGGTCAATCTTTATATAACCGTTTAATAGTCGCTGGTGGTGGCGGTTCAGTAGGAGCACCACAAAATACTGGTGGAGTCGGTGGAGGCTCAACTGGTGGTGTTGGAGCTGGAAGCTATGGATCAGGAGCTGAAGGTGCATCGCAAATAAAAGCTGGAAATAATTATGGAACATTTGGACAAGGTGGCTCAGGTATAGCTGCAAATGGAGGCTACGGCGGCGGTGGCGGCGGTGGCTGGTACGGCGGTGGAGGAGCTGGTGTAGATGGCTCTGTTGATGATGATAAAGGTGGCGGTGGTGGTTCAGGATTTGTCTGGACTAGTGCTAATTCTACAACCGTTCCAAGTGAATACCTATTATTACCTAGCCAATATTTAATGGAAGCTTCAACAAAAGCTGGAAATACTTCGTTCCCAAATACAACAGGTGGAACAGAAACAGGACATGAAGGAAATGGATTTGTAAAAATATCTTTCTCATTATCATACGATTTTGATATTATTGTTAGTGACAATGTCACTTTGGATAAAAAATTTGATTATGATGTAAAAGATTACACTGGTACATTGGATAGTAACGATTCATCTTTAGTAACTTTTAAAGTTACAGACAGTGATTCAATTTTAAGTGTAGAAGGTGATGGAACTAGAGAAATTCATGTCGGTGATAACACATTTAATATAACAATTACATATATAAATGGTGCTGTTGAAGTATTTAGTTATCACATTTATCGTGAAGCAAATGATATAGATTATTTAAATAATATATATTTTGATGAACATTCTATATCTGAATTTTCAGATGTTTCGTTCGATAAGAACACATATACATATAATGTTAATTTACCATACTATATGGACGAATATAATTTAACTGTTGATAAAGGATCATCAGATCAAATCATCACAAATATTGGACATATATCTAATAAAAATAATTCTTACAGCATACCTATTTCAGTAACAAATGAAACAGGTACAAGTACAAAAATTTATACATTAAATATTAACTTACCTCATTCTAGCAAAATAAAAAAACTAACATTTAATAGTAGTGGTGGGTCAGTAATAGATTTCCCAATAACTGATGATAAAACAGAATTTGATATTGAATTTGAGAGTCATATAGCTTCAATTGATACACTAGTTGAACTTTACGATGGAGAAGCAAAAGCTACTGTGTCTGGTGATGGATATATTCAATCAGATAAATTTGATATCATTATTACAGTAACAGAACCACATGTTGATCCTACAACTTATACTTTACATGCAAAAAGAGTTACTGTAAGTGGATATGAAAAAAATCTAGGATATAATGGTAACGTTCAAACAATAATAATTCCATATGACCATGAATATTTATTAGAAGTATGGGGAGCTCAAGGAGGAGCCGGAGGTGGCCGTGGAGGTTACTCATATGGAACAGTCTATTTAGAAAAAGGAACAATCCTTTATGCTTACGCTGGTGGTAGTGGAGCAAATGGAGGATTTAATGGTGGTGGTTCTTCACGTGTAGGAAAAGGTGGAGGAGCATCCGATATACGTATTGGAACTGATTCATTATATAGTCGTGTAATTGTAGCCGGAGGTGGAGGCGGTCATGGTTCAGATGGCTGTGCTGCTGGAGCTGTTGGAGGAGGACTTAACGGTGGAGGTTCAAGTGCAAGTGGATCTTGTGGAACTCAAGCTGGTGGAGGTACTCAAACAGACGGAGGAACATACGGAAAATATAATAAAGCAATTGGTACAATAGGAAAATTTGGTATAGGCGCAAATGCACCAACTAGTGGCGGAAACTACTTTGGAGGTGGAGGCGGCGGCGGCTGGTACGGCGGTGGCTCTGGAGCAACAAGTGGTTGGTCAAATGGTGGTGGAGGTGGATCAGGATTTATATATACTTCTGAAACTGCCTATGTAATTGAAAACGCAAAAGAATGGTTACTTGATAGCAAGTATTATTTAACAAATGCTAATACAGTTAGTGGTTCAAATTATTTTAAATCACCAACTGGTACAATGGAAACAGGACATTCTGGAAATGGTTATGTTAAAGTAACTATTCCATATCAACAAAGTGAAAATAATTTCTTAGATGGAATTATATCTAATAAAGGTGTTATGACACCAGAATGGGATTATAATGTTGATACATATTATTTAAAACTAAATTCAGATGAAGTTGAAATTAATATTGAAGGTGTTCCTGCTGATAGTAAAGCAAGTGTTGTAGGAAATGGAAATTATACAATAGAAAGTGGAACAACAGAAATTCCTTTAGTAGTAACAGCAGAAAATGGATATACAAAGACATATAAAGTTATTGTTACAAGAGATGCAGATACAAATGCAACTCCAAAAAATATTTTCATAAATGGATTAATAGAAGAGTATTGTGCAACTTTAGATGGTGCATGTGATTATAAATTTGATCCTGAAATTAATACATATAATGTTAAAGTTCCATATACAATTAGAGAAATTGTTATGGTTGTTGATAAAGCTCACTATTTTCAAACTGTAAATGGTGATGGTTTGTATGAATTGTCTGGTGGAAATAATAAATTCCAAGTAGACGTTACAAGTGAAGATAAAAATCATATAACGTCATGGAATTACAACATTTATCGTGATATGGATGGAAATGCGGATTTAAAAGTTTTAAGAATGATTTCACCAGAATATGAAATAAACTATTCATATAATATAACTGATTATTATGTAACTGTTCCAAATGAAACAGAGCGTGTAGAATTAGAAGCAATTGCGGATGATGAAAATGCAACTGTAAAAATAGATTCATCCGATTTACAGTATGGTGAAAATACAATTACAATAACTGTAACTGCTGCAAATGGAAATCAAAAGCAATATAATGTTCATGTTAACAGATTAGAAAGTAATAATGCTTTCTTAAAAGAACTTACAATAAATGATATTACAGATTCAGAAAATATTAAAGAACTAGAAATTACCTCAACTTTTAATAAGATGAATTTGAAATATAACATGGTAGTTGAGAATTCAGTTTCAAAAATATCATTGTCAGGTATTTTAGAAGATCCATTACTTGCAACAGTAACTGGATTAGACGAATATAACTTAAATGTAGGTGCTAATACAATTAATGTAGTTGTAACCGCACAAGATGGAAGTAAGTTGACTTATACTTTTATAATAAATAGAAAAGCAAATGCAAATACATTATTATCTAGTTTAACTGTAGATGAAGCAAATTTAACAGAACCTTTTGAATCAACAAAATTTGTATATTACATGTATATAACAGGTGAAACAGAAAAATTAACAATCAACGCAGTTCCATCAGCTGATACATCAAAATATACAATAATTGGAAATTATAATAATTTACAAGCTGGAAAAAATGAAATTATAGTTCGTGTAACAGCAGAAGATGGTTCAACTTGTGATTACAAAATTATAGTAAATCGTGCAGGATATACAGATAATTATTTACAATCATTATTAGTAACAAATGGAAGCGAAATTTATAAATTGACTCCAAATTTCGATCCATTATACGACAATTACACATTAACTCTTCCAAATGAAGTTACAAATGTATTGCTAACAGCAACAGCTGATGGAAACAAACGTGCTAAAATAGGAAATAGTAGTGTATATGTTAAAAATATAAATTTATTGACAGAAAATCCTTCTAATAATGTTATAACTGTAACAGCAGAGGATGGTACTGTTAGAACGTACACTCTTATTATAACTAGGGAAAAATCTGATGATAATTCTCTTAGTACACTAATTGTAAAAGACAATAACCTAACACCAAGTTTTAATTCTGATACACTAGATTATAGTTTTACAACAAACGATCGTACTCTTGATATAACTGCAATTCCAACAAACAAATATGCAAAAGTTGAAATAAGCGAAAATGCTAAATCACTTGTAGCTGGTTTAAATGTAGTAACAATAAAAGTAACAAGTGAAACAGGAAATGAAAGAATATATACATTAAATGTGACAAGAGAATTAAGTAATGATAACACATTAAAAACATTAGAAGTAAAAGATAATACTTTAACACCAAGTTTTGATCCAGAACAATTAGAATATAATTTAGATACATTTGATAAAAAGATTGATATAACTGCAATTGCTAATAATAAATATGCAACTGTAAAAATAGAGGGAGACCTTAATTTAAAAGAAGGAATAAATGATATCAAAATTTTGGTTACTAGTGAGTCTGGTGATACTAGAGAATATACAATTCATGCTAATCGTGTTTTAGATGATAATAATTATTTAGCTAGTATAACAACAAATGTAGGATTTAATGAAACATTTGATAAAGAAACATTAGAATATACAAAAACTACAGAAGATAAGCAAATTTCTATAAATGCAACATTGGAAAGTAAAAATGCAGTTTATAGTATTACCGATGTAGATGGAAATATTATTACTAGTTTTCCACAAAATCTTAAACTAGGAGAAAATGTTTTTTTCATAAATGTAACTGCTCAAAATGGTAATGTTAGAACATATAAAATAACTATTACAAATAACAAAAATAGTGATTCGAAATTATCTAATTTAACAACAAGTGAAGGAATTAATGAAACTTTTTCATCAGACAGTTATCAATATACTTTAAGTACTAAAGAACATAAGATTACTATTACACCAACTTTAAGCAGTAAATATTCTTCATATAAAATTTATGATATAAATGGTGATGTAGTATCAAATGAGGTTGAACTTACAACCGGACAAAATATATATATGATAATAGTAGAAGCAGAAAATGGTACAACTACAACATACAATCTTATAGTTGATAGAAGTGCTAAAGATATTGCCACTATTGATAGTTTAGGTATAGATGTAACTCCAATATTTAATAAAAATAATTTTGATTATATAATTACAACAGATGAAACAAGTTTGAATTTAGAAAATATAGTTTTAACTGATCCATACTCAACTTATACAATTTCTGGTAATAGTAATTTTAGTAATGATAGTACATCAACAGTGACAATAAAGGTAACAAGCGAAGATTTAAAAGTTACAAATACATATACAATTGTTGTAACAAAAATAGTTTCTACTGATCCTAGGTTAAGTACATTTGAATTAAATAATTATGATTTTAATCCTGTTTTTGATAAAGATAAAACAGAATATGAAGTATTTGTTCCAAATGGTTTACAACAAGCTAGTTTAAAATTAAAAACATTAAAAAATACTTCAAAAATCAAAAGTATTATGATAAATAATTCAGAACAAGTTGTTAGTGAAATAAATAGTTTTGAAAATAGTGTTTCAATTCCTGATGTTTCATCTAATCCAACTATTACAGTTATAGTAGAAGCAGAAAATGGGGATGAAAAAACTTACACTTTAACTATTAGCAGTGAAGATCTAATAAACAATTATCTATCAACTTTAAATGTAAGTTGTGGTAATTTAGAACCTGCATTTGATAGAACAATAAATGAGTATATTGTATTTACAGATAGTTCAACTACTTCATGCAATGTTCTATCAACACCAGAAGTTTCTATATCGACAGTTGAGGGAAATGGTGATTACAATTTTGATGCAAATGCAAAATATTTACTTGTTCCTATAACTGTTACATCTAGTAGAGGAGAAAAAAGAGTTTATAATGTAAAAATAAGGAAACCATTGTCTAATGAATCAAGATTATCAAACTTAGATTTGATTGGAAATACATTAACTCCTTTATTTGATAGTGACACGCTTGAATATTCAGTAACAGTTCCAAATAATATTAGCAAACTTAATAAAGAGTCATTTACTTATACAACTATTGATCCAGATAGTGTAGTAACATTCCCAGAAATTAATTTAAATTCAGGAAATGTAACACAGTATGTAATAACTTCTAAATCAGAAGATGGAACAACTGAGTCAAAATACACATTAAATGTAACAAGAGAAAAATCAAGTAATACTATCATAACAGAAGTGAATATTGATACTTTAGGAAATACATATAAATGTGTTATGGATCAAACAACGAAATCATGTAATGTAACTCTTCCTAGTAATACATCAAACTTTACTTTGAATGCTACATTACCAGAAGGTGCAACTGTAAATCCTTCTAACCCTTCTAGTCATATTTTTGATGAAGAAGATAATGGTAAGACAATATCATTAATAGTAACAGCAGAAGATGAAACTGAAGATACATATACTGTAAATGTAAACAGAGCTGAATCATCAAATAATGATTTATTGGATCTAAAAGTTAATTATGTTTCATTACCAAATTTTTCATCACAAGTTTTAGAATATGATAAAACTGTATTAGGTACAATGAATCAAGTAATGATCTCAGCTACACTTGCAGATAAAAAAGCTACTATTATAACTGATTTAAGTCAACCATTTAATTTGGAATATGGTAGTAATAAGATAGATGTTGTAGTTAGAGCACAAAATAAAGAAGAAAAAACTTATACTATAAATATCACTCGTAGTGATAGTGCTGATGCTACATTAAGTTCTTTAAGTGTAAAGAATTATCCATTTGAAGAAACTTATGATCCAGAAGAAACTGACTATACAATTCGTGTTCCAAGAACAAAGAAGACATTAACAAGAGAAGAAATTTTATATACTTTATCTGATAAAAATGCAATTATTTCGCTAGATAACAAGTTAGATATTGACTTTACAAAACCCAATAATATTTACACAATAACAGTAACAGCAGGTGATGGTGTAGTTCAAAAATACTACCACATATCAGTACTACCTGAATTATCTACAAATAATAATGTTGAAAGTGTAGTTGTAAATCAAACTGAACTTAAACACAAAGATAATATATTTACATATGATATCTTTGATACAGATACAAGTGCAACATTAGAGAGTATTACTTTGAGTAATGAATATGCTACTCATAATGTAATATTGCCACAAAAGATTTCTTATGATAATCCATATAAATTTATTGTAACAGCAGAAAATGGAGATGTTGCTTTATACACAGTTCAATTAGCTCGTAGAAAAACACGTGAATTAAAATTATCAAATATAGAAGTTAAATTTAATGAAGATGATGATTGTACAGATATTTGTACACTAGATAAAGTATTTAATGAAGATGTAACAGATTATGAAATATATATTCCAAATGAATTAACTAGTTTAGAAAATATTATTGTTACACCAAAAAATGATCTTCAAAACTATGAAATAATAGGAAATGAAGATTTAAAAGTTGGTGAAAATAAAATAATAATTAGGGTTAAAAATTCATTGGATGAAATTTTTGATTATACTTTAACAGTATATAGAGAAGCAAATTCTGATCCTAACATAGCAGGAATTTCATTTAAAACACCAGAGTATGATATAACTGAATTTGATAAAAATTTATATGAATACAATGTTGAATTCAATGCTATAGAAAGTGGTAAATATGAATTAGAATTTGAGAAAAAAAATGAAAATCAAAATATCACAATAAAAGGTGCAAAAGTATTATACTTTGGAAGAAACGATATAATTGTTCATACAGAATCAGAAAGTTGTTCAAGTACAGTTAAAACAAGAAAAGGATGTAATGAAAGAGACTATATTATACATGCATATAGGAATGAAGCTTATAGTAATCTACTTGCAAGCTTAACAGTTTCATCAGGGGATACTGCAGATTTATTACAAGTATTTAATAAATATAAATTTGATTATGTCTTAGAAGTAGATAGTGAAGTCAGTAAAATCAAAATTGAGGGAACTGCATTTGATACAACTCATACAACAGTAACTGGAAATGGTGAATTTGACATTGAACAAGGGTTGAATACATTTAATATAATTGTTACTCCAGAAACTGGTGATTCTGCAACTTATACTTTAAGTATTATAAGAAAACAAAGCGATAATGTTAATCTTGCAAATTTAAAGGTTAAGGGCTATGAATTAACTCCAAGTTTCTCAAAAAATGTTTTAGATTATTATATTGAAATTGATAGTACGGTTAATTCATTAGATATTATTTATGAAAAAGAATCTCCAGAACAAACTGTATATATATCAGGAAATTCTAACTTCGTAACAGGTGAAAATATAGTCAAAGTAGTAGTATTATCAGGTGATAAAACACGTGGTAAAACATATAATATTCATGCTACTAGAAAACCAAGTGAAAATAATTTATTAAATGGAATAACTGTAAAATCTACAAAAAATGGAGTAGAAACAATTCATGCTGTAACACCGTCATTTGATAGTTTAGTAAATAATTATACAGTTAATGTTTCATCAACAATAAGTGAAGTTACTATATCAACGGTAAAAGGACAAGTAATGCAAAATATTACAGGTAACGGAAGTTATATATTAGAGTATGGTGAAAATATAATACCTATAATTGTTACAAGTGAAAATGGAAGTATTAATACTTATCAAGTAACTATTAATCGAGAGTTCGATTTCGAATTATTAGATTTAACTGTTAGTCATGATGGTACGATTTATCCAATCACTCCAAATTATAGTAATGATGTATTTGAATATAATGTTTCTGTTGAAAATGAAGTAAAAGATGTGTTAGTTAGCGCCACTTTAAAAGAAACATTAAACGATATTTCTGGGTTAGGAGAATATGAACTTAATACTGGAAACAATGATATAACTCTTACGGTAAGTTATTTAGATAAAGAAAGTATTAATTATGTAATACATATAAATAGAGAAAAATCTTCTGATAATTTACTTAAAAACTTACAAGTTGCCGAAGGAGTAATAACGCCAATATTTGATCCAGACACTTTAGAATATAGTGTAAATATTCCTTTTGAATATGAAAGTGCAACAATAATTTATGAAACAAATTCTAAGGAAGCAACTGTAGAAATAAAAAATAATACTAATCTTGAGGTTGAAATAACAAAAGATATAGAAGTAATAGTTACAGCTGAAAATGGGGATAAGAAAACTTATATTATTCATGCAACAAGAATGCAAAAACCTGTTGCAAGTAATCGTTTAACAGATATGTATATGGATGAAGGAACATTAGATCCAATATTTAATATAGGAATGATGAATTATACAACTGAAGTAGGAAAAGATGTAAAAAGAATAAACCTTCATTTGAAGGCTGAAGAACCTTTATATACCAAAGTAGAAGTTTACAAGTTAGGTTCTACATCAACAACAACGGTTGATATGACTGTAAGTGATCCTAAAATAATGTTAAACGTAGATTCTGGTAAAAATCCATTTGTTATTAGAGTAACAAATTATGAAGGAAATATTAGAAATTATCAATTAGATGTTTATAAAGCTGGTCCAAATGAAGCAAGAATTAAGTCATTATCATTTGATTATGGAACACTTTCACCAACATTTGATAAAAATAAAAATGCATATGCAATGGAAGTTGATAGTAAAGTAACATCTATTAATGAGTCTGTTGTTATGATGGATGAAAAAGCAACATATACAATTACAGGTAATAAAAACTTAAAAATAGGTGAAAATACTGTAACAATAACTACGGTTGCTCAAGATGGAAAAACAAGTTTAGAGTATACAGTAATTGTTACAAAAAAAGCTTCCAGCAATGCTTATTTAAGCGATATTGTAACATTCCCAGAAAAAGATTTTGAATTTGATAAAGATAAATATAATTATATTTATCACGTAGAAAACAATGTTAATACAATACAAATTATTGGTGTTAGAGAAGATACAACAGCCAAAATTACAGGAAATGGAATTTATAAACTTACCGACAATGATTTAACTGTTAAACTTACTGTAACAGCAGAAGATGGAACAACAAAAGTTTATACTGTTGTTGTAACTAAGAAAAAAGATAGTAATGCTAACTTACAAAGTTTAACAATAAATAATGGTGAGTTGGTACCAGCATTTGATAAAGACACTACTTCATATACAGTAGAAGTTGAAAATTATGTTGATTCTATTACATTAAATGGAATAGCGGAGTCAGAAAAAGCTACTGTTAGTGGAAATCAAACTTATGATTTGGTTGAAGGTACAAATAAATTATCAGTTACTGTAACAGCAGAAGATGGAACAATAAAAACATATTTTGTAAATGTTACTAGAAAAGAAAATGAATTACAACAAACTTTATTAGAAAACTTAACTGTTTTAGAAGGTGAATTAAATCCAAAATTCAATCCTAATACATTTAATTATGTTGTAAACATACCAAATGAATATGAAAGTGCAACTATTAATTATGTTAAACATAATGAAGATGCTACAGTTGATATATATGGAAATGATAATTTAGAAGTGGGTCACAATATTATTATAGTAAAAGTTTCTTATAATGGTGAAGGGACTACATATACTATAGACGCAATTAGACAAGAAGCAAGTAATACATATTTGAGTGTATTATCTGTAAGCAAAAATGAAATAGTTCCAGAATTTGATAAAACAATTCAAAATTATACATTAGATGTAGGTAATGAAGTTTCTTTTGTTAATTTAAAAGCGACACCTGAACTTTCTACCAGCGTGGTATATATAAAATCTGATTCTTCTTACGTTGAATATAAAGATATAACACAAATTAATTTAAAACCTGGAACAAATGACATATATATTAAAGTTATTAGTTCAACAAAATCAGAAAGAGTATATAAACTTACAATTACACGTGCAAATAGTGATGAAAATAAATTGTTGACTTTAAATACAAATATTGGTGAAATAAGTCCTAAGTTTGATCCTGAAGTAAATAGTTATACGTTAAATGTACCAATTGGTACAAAATATGTAACTTTATCAGGAACAATATCCGATGGAGCTACAGTAACTGGCTTAGAAACATATCAATTATCAGTAGGAAGTGTTACAAAGTTTATTAACGTTACATCACAAAGTGGATTAGTTAATACTTATGAGGTTACTATTGTAAGACAAGCAAGCCATGATGCTACAATTACTGATATAAAGCCATCAGTAAGTACACTTAATCCTAAATTCTCTTCTGAAATTGGTGATTATAAAATAGAAGTTGAAGGGGATGTTAAGAATATTTCATTTGATGTTACGACAGCATCAACAGACGCAGTTGTAATAGGAGATGGAGTTACTGAATTATTCCCAGGTAAAAATATAATTACTATAACTGTTATAGCAGAAGATGGAATTACTCAACAAAGTGTTAATATAGAAGTTTATAAAAAAACAGATATTAATTCATTTGAAACTGATTTAGAAATCAATGTACCAATAGGAAATGATTATCAAATTGATATAAAGTATAATCCTGAAAATACTGATTATAAAGAAATGACTTATGTACCACAAGATACATCTATATTAAGTGTTTCAAAAGATGGTTTAATTACACCAAATAAAGTAGGGGATACAACTATTAAAGTTACTTCAACTAGAAATCCCGCACTTACTAAAACTATAACTGTTCATGTAATTAATCCAATGATAGAAACTGATACTTATATTATAAATCGTGATACAGAAGGTTATGAATATATTACAGGTATGGAACCACATACAACAGTCGATGAATTCTTAAATAATTTAAAGAATGAACGTGAGAATTTAACTGTATATGAAAATACTGATGTAAATACAGTAGATAATGAGAAAATAATTAAAACTAAATATATAGTTAAATTATCAATTAATGGAACAGTATATGATCAACTTGTGTTAGTAATTAAAGGTGATGTTAACGGTGATGGTTATATTACAGTAGGTGATGTTACTTATACTAAAAACGTAGTTCTAAGATTAAATAGTTTTGATTTCTATGAAAAAGTTGCTGGTGATATTAATGTCGATAGTAATATCACAGTAGGCGATGTTACTAAAATTAAGAACTATATTTTAAGAATAGAAACATCATTAAATAAGGATTTATATGACAAAAATGATGAAAAAAAATAAAGATTCAAGACTAAGAAATTAGTCTTTTTCTTTTAAATAATTTTCATTAATTATGTAGAAAAATGTAAAATTATCTGCTATAATACTACTTAGAATAGATAGTAGAGGTTTTTAGCATGGTAAAAAAATATATAAAAATAAATTTAATTTTAGTTTCGTTCTTAGTTTTGTTAGTTGTCATACCATCAAAAGCAATGGCAAATACTGAGCATGGTTTAGAGCTAAAAGCTGTAGTATGTGATAAGGATAAATATAATGACTCTGATCCGGTAAATAACTATATAGGTTGTTATAATGATTATAAAGCTGGTTTATTAGATAGTTATGTTAAAAATAATGGCGATGAGATAGAACCAGGAACCATTGTGATGAATGTTGTAACATATAAATATAATGGTGTGTCAGAAGCAACCGGTATAAATGCTGCTTTAGTTTATGATCCTACTATTTGGTCTCCGATTTTTTATGATGAAACCTTTGTATCATTCGACAATATTAAGGCATTACCTGATGGCAACGCATTAAAAAAGGCTAGTTGGGAAAACTATGTAATGCTAGATACAAATGTAAATGAAGTAATTGTATATATAAATGAAGGCTCAAAAAATCATATTGCACTTTCTCAAGATACTGAAATAGGTTACTTTTTTATGACAATAAATGATGATGCTCCAGGTGGTAGTAATGCGGATATTAAGTTTAATACGAATAATGGAAATGTTTACGTTTCAAATGGAAATGGCGATTCACTAGAATATACGACTACCGATATTACTTTTAATATTCCTGGCGAATCATTATCACATGATGCTTCACTTGGAACATTAACAGTAACAAATGGTTCTACAACTTATCCACTTTCTCCTGCGTTTGTACCAGGAAGTGTGGATAATAAATCATATACTGCTGTAGTTCCAAATGATATAGAATATATTAACTTAAATGCAACAGCAAATCATAGCAAGGCTTCAATATTAAGTGGCATTTTAGGAAAAAATAATATTAATGTTGGAGAAAATAGTTTTACAATCACAGTAACAAGCGAGTTTGGTAATACTGAAGTTTATACATTAAACGTATACAGATTATCAAATGATGCAACACTTTCTTCAATTAATTTAACTAATGGTGTAAGTTTTGGAAATTTAATTAGTGGAACTTATAGTTATTCAACAACAATACCTTATGCTATAACTTCTACATCAGTTTCTGCAACTCCTACTCATGCCAATGCTTATGTTGATAGTGGACTTGGAACATGGAATCTATCTAATTCTGGAACATTATCAAATAATAAAGTTTTAGTTGTAAAAGCAGAAAACTGTTTAAGCAAATACTCAAGTGTACCAGGAAATAGTTGTACATCTCAAAATTATAATTTAGCAATTAATCGACAAGCAGCATCAGATAATAGTTATTTAAAAAGTTTAACTGTTGATGGTGTAAGTGTTAGTAATTTTAACAAAACTAAACAAGAATATGATTTAGGAACAGTAGCAAATAATAAATCATCAATGTTATTAAATGCTTTAGTTGATGACACAGGAAAAGCAAGTGTTTCAGGTATTGGAACAGTAAATTTAAATATTGGAGAAAACAATTTCACAATTACAGTAACAGCAGAAGATAAATCAACAAGAGAATATAAAATTAAAGTATATAGATTATCAAATGAAAATAAATTATCTAGTTTAACTATAACATCTTCTCCTCAAGCTACAATGTCTCCAGCATTTACTTCAACATTTAATGGTGCTTATACATATAATTATGATGCCACTGTTACAGATATTACAGTAAGTGCCACTGTACTTGATACAGGAAAAGCAAGGGTATCAATTTATGATTTAGAAAAAGGTGAAGCATCTTCTTCAGCAACACTTAATACACAATCAAAAACCTTTGGAATAGAAACTAAAAATGTTTATGTAGTAGTAACATCTGAAGATGGAACAGTAAATACTTATACAATAGATTTAACTAGAACAAAATCATCAGATAATAGTTTAAAATCTTTAATAATAGATAATGGAACATTAACACCTTCATTTAATTCAGCAACAAGAACATATACAGCAGAAGTAGGGGGTAATATAACTTCAATTAATGTTAATGCAATACCTAATTCATTATATGGAAAAATTAAGAGTATAACTGGTAATACTAATTTGAATTTTGGTAATAACCAAATAGAAATTATAGTAGAAGCAGAAAATGGAAATACAGCATCTTATATTATTAACGTAACAAGAAAACAATATGATATTTCAACACTAGATGATATAAAAATAGATGGTGTAAGCATAGAAAACTTTAATAAAGATACTAAAGAATATGATTTAAAAACAGTAAATTTTGAAAAAGATAGTATTAACATTGAAACAACAAAAAGTAATAGCTATGCAACAGTATCAGGTGACGGATTAGTGTCACTTAAAACAGGTAATAACAAAATAGTTATTACAGTAACTGCTCAAAATGGTATAGGCAAATCAGAATATGTATTAAATTTATATAGAGAAAAAAATAATGATACTTCGATATCAAATTTAAAAGTTAAAGGCATAGAAGCAAAAAATACAGATGTTGGTATTTATGAAGTAACAGTACCAAACGATGTTACTATCCTTACCCCAAGCGATGTAATCTTTGATTATCCAAGTGATGCAACAATAGTAAAAAGTCAAACATTAACTCTATTAACTACTGAAGTTAATGACTATCGCTTTAAAGTTATTGCAGAAGATAGTACAGAACAAGAATATTCAATAAAAGTAACTAGAACAGCTTCAAATGATTCATCTTTAAATAAAGTTACTTTAATTATAGGAAACGATGATAGCAGATATTGCTTAATGAATAGTGATAATACTTGTCGTATTGAAGTACCTGTAGATACATTACAATTTAATTTAGAAGCAGATATAGCAAGTACAGCATCTGTTGTACCATCAAATGATACTGTTCACTCAATGCCAGCAAATGAATCATCAAAAAGTATTACTTTAACTGTAACAGCAGAAGACGGAACAACTACTGTTTATACAGTCAATGTTGAAAGACAAAAATCATCAAATGCAAATTTATCAGACTTAAAAGTTAATGGACAAACAATAGAAGGGTTTAATTCATCAAAGCAAACATATGAAATATCAGTTCCTGGAACTATAGATAAGGCTCTTATAGAAGCAACTGTTGAAGATACAGATAAAGCAGTAATAACTACAGATTTATCAAATCAATTTGATTTAGAATTTGATAAACAAAATAAAATTGAAATATCAGTTCAAGCTGAAAATAAAACAGTAAAAACTTATACAATTTATATTACCAGAAACCATAGACAAGATATTACTTTAAAAGACTTAACAATTAATGGTGTAACTATATCAGATTTTACTTCAACAAAAGATGAATACACTTTATCTGAATTACCTTATAACACACATCAACTTAACATAGTAGCAACTCCAAATGATGAATTGGCTACAAAAACAGGTGATGGACTAGTAAGAATTAATACTGGAAATAACGATATAACCATTACAGTTTATGCACATGATACAAGCATATATCATGATTATGTGATACATGTTAGTCGTAAACTTAATGATGATGCAGGAATTAAAGAAATAAGTTTATCTGGAAATAAAGCAACATATAATAGTTCAACTAAAAAATATGAAGTAACAGTACCAAACAATATAGAAGAAGTCAATGCAAGTAATTTAATCGTTAATGTAAATGATCCAATAACATCTAGTGATAAAAAAGCAACTGTAGCATTTGATACAACACCTATTTTAACTACATCAACAAATGATATAACAATTAAAGTAAAAGCAGAGGATGGAACAGTTAAAGACTATATTTTGTCAGTAACAAGAACTAAATCAAATATTGCAACATTAGATAGTTTAACAGTAACAAATGGTTCATTTAATCCAAGTTTTTCAAAAGATACACTTGAATATTCAGTAACCGTACCTGTTGAAACTACTGAATTTAATGTTTCCGGAGTAACAACAGAAAGCCATGCTAATATAACATCAGGCGTTGGTCATTATACAATGACTGAAAGTAGTACAAGAGTTGAAGTAGTAGTTGTAAGTGAAGATTTATCAGTAACAAATACATATATATTAAATATTACTAGAACAAAATCAAGTGTGAATACACTTTCAGATATTACTGTAAGTGAAGGAACATTAACACCTACTTTTGCTTCTAACAAAACATCATATACTGTAAATGTAGCAGGAGATATAGATTCAATAGAAATAGGTGCTACTTTAACAGATAGTAGAGCTAAAATATTATCTGGAACAGGTACACATCAATTAAATGTAGGCAGTAATACAATTACTATAGAAGTTGAAAGTGAATCTGGAGCAAAACAAAACTATACAATAAATGTTATTAGAGCTAAAAAACTAAATAATAATTTAGCAACCTTAAAAGTAGATGGAATAAGTGTTAAAGACTTTGATAAAGATACACTTGAATATACATTAGATGATGTATTATATTCAAAAACTAGTATTGATATATCTGCCACTGCTGAAGATGAAGATGCTACAATTGAAGGTGTAGGAACAAAAGGATTAAAAACAGGTTTAAATGAATTTAATATAGTTGTAACTGCACAAAATGGTGATAAGAAAACATATACAATTAAAATAAATAGAGCTAAAAATGATAATGCTAATTTAAGTTTACTAGCGGTAAGTGGATATGTTTTAGTTCCAACATTTGATAGTGAAATTTATGACTATGAAGTAACCGTTGATGCAATAAAAGAAAAATTACTTGCATCTGAGGTAACAGCAGAACCAGAGGATAGCAATGCAACAGTAGAAAAACCAGAAGAAATTTCTTTATCAACAACTAATGATAATTATTATATAATTAAAGTAACAGCAGAAAATGGAAATGTTAAAACATATACAATTAAAGTAATTAGACCAAAATCTAGTGATGCAACTATTAAAGAAGTTAAAACTGATGCTACAATATCTCCAGCATTTACTCCAAATAATAAAGATTATGTATTAACTGTCCCTTATGGAAAAACAGATTTTAGGGTAGAAGCAATTGCTAATGTTAAAACAACTACTATTACAGGAAATGGAAATTATAAATTGTCTGATGGAAAAGTAATAATAACTTCACAAGCAGAAGATGGAACTGTATTGGTATATAATTTCACAATAGTAGAAGCACTAAGTAATGATGCAACGTTAAGTGATTTAAATGTTAGTGGATATCCTTTGGATAAAACATTCTATTCAACAACACTTAATTACTCAATAGGAGATTTACCTTATGGAACAACACAACTAAGAATTAATGCAACACCTAATAACGCATTGTCTACTATTGAATATTACGTAGATGGTGTAAAACAAGGAAGTAATATAGTTAATATACCTGAAATTCTAGGCTCAAAAACTATTTCAGTTAAAGTTCTAGCTAATGATAAAGTTACAATACAAACTTATAATATTAGTTATAACATTGTAGCTTCTGATAACTCATATTTAAGTAAACTAGTTTCATCAGTTGGTACAATTGACTTTATAAAAACAAATCCAAATTATAACATTACTGTTGACAATGAAATTACTAGTGTTGACTTAACTTTAGAAACTGAAGATAAAAACGCAACAATAACAGTTAACGGAGCTACATCATTTACTCCAAAAACAGTTACTATTTCAGATTTAAATATAGGAAATAATTCAATTAGTATATTAGTAACTGCTCAAAACTCAACAACAAGAACTTATAATTTAGTAATTAAAAGATTAGATAAACAAGCTTCAAATGATGCATATTTAAGTTCATTAAGTGTAGATGGTTATGAATTTGATAAGGAATTTACAATGAATCAAGAAGAATATTCAATTGGACAAATTCCGTTTGAAACAGATAAACTTACAGTAAATGCAACAGCTAATATGGGAACATCAAAAATAAGTTATTTAGTAAATGGAATTAAACAAGATAGCAATGTTGTAACAATTCCAAAAATAGAGGGTACATCAGCTATAGTTGTTCAAGTAACAGCAGAAGATGGAAAAACAGTAAAAAATTATAAAATAACTTATACAAAAACAGCTTCAACAAATGCATATTTAAGTAACATAATAGTAAGTAAAGGAAATTTATCATTCAACAAAAATACCTTTGCTTATACTGTAAATGTTGATAGAACAGTTTCTTCAATAGATGTAACTGCAATGACTGCAGATAGTACAGCTATCATGAAAATAAATGGAGTGACATATACATCTCCACATACAATAACTATTTCTCCACTTGATGCTGGTACAACTGAATTAATAATTTTGAATACAGCTCAAAATGGTACTGTACTAACATATAAAGTAACTATCATAAAAGAAGCAGATCCTGCAAGTACAATAACATCAAATGTTTTTGGTCATAAAATAGCTAATGGTTATATAAAAACTGTTAAACTTGGAATAACTGGATTAGACTTAAAAAATCAATTAGATAATGAAAATAAATATCTTGAGATTTGGTCTTCTGATGAAACAAGAAAAATAAATGACAATGATACCTTAGCTACAGGAATGATAGTTAAATTAATAATAGATAATGAAGAAAAAGATAGAAAATATATTGTAATTAAAGGTGATACATCTGGTGATGGTGAAATAGACTTATTTGATGCAGTAAAAATCTTAAATCATTATTTAGTTCGTACATTATTAGATGGTGCATACAAAGAAGCAGCATATGTAAACGATGATACAGAAATAGATTTATTTGACTCAGTAATGATTTTAAATCATTATTTAGGAAGAATATCATTACACTAGGAGGTAAAGAATGAAAAATAAAAAAAGTACAAAAATATTAATGACGTTAATTATCAGTCTTTCAACATTCTTTTATACGTCAATCGCAAAAGCTGCAACAGCTACTGTTGGATTCGATGGAAATTCAACAGTAAGTGTTGGTAGCAATATTACTATAAAAATGTATGTTACAGGAGGTAGTAATATAGATGGTGGAATAGTAAGTGTAGGTGGTAATTTAACATTTGATTCAAATTATTTAGAATATGTATCTGCAAAAGGTATTCAAACTCCATATGCATTTCAAATTAACACAAATGCAAATTACATTATAGCCGGCTTAGATACTACATTATCAAATGGAATAACTTCGAAAACACAAGTGCTTACTATAACATTTAAGGCAAAGAAAAAAGGAACAACGCAGGTAAGTCTTACTAATGCAAAACTTAGCGATGTTTCATCAAAACTTTCAACAACAGTTGTTCCAAAAACAATAACTATAAATGATTCTAGTACAATTGTAGATCCAGGTAATACTAAAAGTAGTGATGCAACATTAAAAAGTTTATCAACAAGTGGTTATACATTAAGCCCATCATTTAATCCAAATACTACTAGTTATACTATAAAGGTACCAAATGATGCAAGTACTGTAAAATTAGATGGTAGTGTAAATAATAGTAATGCTAAAGTAAGTGGGCTTGGTAATATAAGTTTAACTGGGAATACAACAACTGCTACTATAAAAGTAACAGCAGAAGATGGAACAGTTAAAACTTATACAGTTAAAATAGAAAAAGAAAATAAATCTACGGTTGAAAAAAGTAGTGATGCAACATTAAAAAAATTGGATGTAAGTGGATATACACTAACTCCTACATTTTCCAAAAATGTAACAACTTATTCAATGAAAGTAAAAAACAATATTACAGCACTAAATGTAACAGCTATTGCTAATGATAAAAATGCTACTGTTTCAATTTCTGGAAATAAAAATTGGAAAGAAGGAAATAACACAATTACAATTCGTGTAACTGCTGAGGATGGTAGTGTTAATACATATATTGTAAATGTAGAAAGAGAAGTATCTAGTAGTAGTACAGTTGTAGCTACTAAATCTAGTGATAATTATTTAAAAAAACTAATAATTAATTCACCATATGAATCTGATCAAGAATTTGATAAAAATATAAATAATTATAATATAACTGTACCAAATGAAGTAGAAAAATTAGATATTAAAGCTATTTTAAATAATACAAAATCAAAAGTAGAAATAACAGGAAATGAAGATTTTAAAGTTGGAAAAGTAAATGTAGTTGAAATTAAAGTAACAGCCGAAGATGGTAGTGTAAGAATTTATTCATTAAATGTAACACGTAGTACTGTAACAAGTGAAACAGATTTAAAAGGTATTGAAATAGATGGTGCTTCAATAAATCCTAAATTTGATTCAAATACTTTAGAATATACTACAAATGTTGATTCAAAAACAAATAAAATAGATATTAAAGCAACACCAAGTAACAGTGATAGCAAAGTAGAAATAATAGGAAACGAAAACTTAAAAGAAGGACACAATACAGTATTGATTAAAGTTACAGATAAAGAAGGTTTTGTTAAATATTATACAATTGATGTCGTAAAAGAAGCTTCTAAAACAGCAACTTCTAATTCAACATTGTTTGGATTAACTCCACTACAATTTGGATTTATGTTAGGATTATTAAGTTTAATATTACTATTAATAATTCTAATAATAGTTTTATCTCGTAAAAAGAAAGAACAAGAATCAAAAATCGCACCAGTTATAGAAGTTAAACCAGAATTTAACTTTGGCTCTAAAAATTCAGATGATGATGTAATCCATGGTGATTACAATCAAAATAGTGATATAGATAATAAGGATACAACCCCAAAATCTATACCAGAGCCAAAAATTAATGTGTATGACGCTGATTATGAGGATAATCTTCCGTATGATCCATATGATGAAATAGTTACAAAAAGAGAAGTAATTGATGCCATACATGAAGCGATGAAAACAAAAGATCCTTCAAAATTAAAGATGTTATTGCAACAAGATGCTTTGAATCAAGCAAAAAAAGAACTAAAGCAAAAAGAAGAAATGAATCAAAATAATGAATTAAATTCAGAGGAAACTAAAGAACAAATCGATGATGAATGGAGGTAAGGAATATGAAAAATATATTAAATAAAAAAATCAATTTTCTTATTCTTTCCTTCTTTCTTTTTTTGTTTCCAGTACTAACTGCTAAAGCAGATGGAACTGCAACAACAGGAATAAGTGGAAATAGTAGTGTATATGTTGGAAAAACAATAGATGTAGTATTATACGTTAATAGCGTAAGTGGAGCAAATGGTGGTTTAGCTGCATTTGGTGGAAATATTAGTTATTCTACTGATAAGTTAGAACTAGTTAAAACAACTTCTTTAGCACCTTTTACTGTTGAGTTAGCAGGTAACAAATTAGGTGGATTTGGAGCTAATACTATAAAAGGTAGACAAAATGTAATGAAATTTACATTTAAAGCAAAAGCAACTGGTAATGCTACAATATCTTATTCTGGAAGTAAACAACCTGATGCAGATGCTAAATATGTTAATATTTCATCTTCAAGTAAAACCATTAGCATTACCAATCCACCTAGTACAAATAATAATTTAAGTAGTTTATCTGTAAGTAATGGAAGTATTAATTTTAATAAAAATACAACAAATTATAATATATCTGTAGATGCAAATGTTACAAGTATAAAAATATCTGCTACTGCCGAAGATAAAGGTGCTAGTGTTTCTGGTACTGGTACAAAGAATTTAGGTTATGGTAATAATAAATTTAGTATAATTGTAACAGCTCCATCTGGAGATAAAAAAACATATATAATTACGGTAAATAGAAAAGATAACCGTAGTAGCAATAATAAATTATCAAGCTTAAGTGTTGATGGTGCTGAATTAAGTCCTAAATTTAATTCAAATACAAAAAATTATACTGTATCTGTTCCTTTTAGTATTTCAAGTTTAAAAATAAATGCAAAAGCAGAGGATTCAAAATCAAAAGTAAGTATTTCTAATACAAGTATAAATGCAGAGGAAACAAAGGATATTAATATAACAGTAACAGCAGAAAATGGCGGTACAAATACATATGTAATACGTGCTACTAGGGGTAAAGATCCAAATAAAGTTCTTTCTAAAAATAATAATTTGTCAAGTTTAAAAGTTTCTCAAGGAATATTAAGTCCAGCATTTAAAAAGGAACAAGATAAATATATCGTGTATCTTCCATATGAAGCCGATTCAATTAAAATTGATGCAACCGTAGAAGATACTAAATATGCAACTATAAAAATTGAAGGGACAGAAAAGTTATCCACAGGAAATAATAATTACAAAATAATTGTAACAGCAGAGGATGGCTCTACTAAAACATACACTGTTGTTGTATCAAGAGGATTGAATATGACTGAAGAATCTTTAAGTAGCAATGTATATTTAAAAAGTATTACAGTAAAAAAAGGTTCATTAAAAGAGAATTTTAACAAAGAAGTATTTGATTATACTTATACTGGAAGTGAAATTGAAGCTGTTCCTGAAGATGATAAAAGTACAGTTAATATAATAAATAGAAAAGATAAATCAATTATTATTGTAAAATCACAATCTGGTGATATTGGAGTTTATACGTTAACTAAATATAAATCTAATTTTATAAATATCATTATTTATATACTTTTATCTTTAACAACAATTTTAAGTGCAACAGGATGTTATTTAATGAAAAACAAATTAAAAAAAATTAACCCTGATTTGAAAAATAAAAATAAGAAAAATTGAGACTTTAGTTACTCAAATATTAATAATTATTGTATTTGTTACTTTATGGGAAATACTTGCAAGGAAAGGAATAATAGATAGTTTCATAGCTAGTCAGCCATCCAGAATAATAAAAACATTTATGAATTTATCATCAAATAATCTATTAGAACACTTAAAAATTACATGTGAAGAAACAGTAATAGGATTTGGATTAGGAAGTATTGCAGGAGTAATAATTGCAATAATATTGTGGTGGTCTCCATTTATTTCTAAAGTATTTGAGCCTTTTTTGGTTGTATTAAATAGTTTGCCTAAAATAGCACTAGGTCCTGTAATAATAATCTGGGTAGGAGCTGGTATGCCTGCAATAATTGTAATGGCATTAGCAATTTCACTAATAGTTACAATACTTGATATATTAAATGGATTTCTACATACAGACAAAGA
>ENA-OPRX01000420-OPRX01000420.1-human-gut-metagenome-genome-assembly--contig:-NODE-420-length-28187-cov-28.212356_pt1 | contig 28187 bp, 25 predicted proteins | sample MGYA00241450_ERZ501892 | MGnify/ENA primary metagenome ERZ501892 (study PRJEB25962, sample SAMEA2042223) | human gut metagenome | biome: human gut; feature: human-associated habitat; material: faeces...
TATTTTTATTTTATTTTTGGTAAAAATTCATCTACTTCTCTTCCGAAGAATCTCAATTCCCTAACCAGCGTTGAGCTGATGCTGCTGTATTTTGGGTCGGAAAACAGCAGGATGGTTTCTACGCCGCCCAACTGCCTGTTGATATCCGCCTGCTCTCGCTCGTACTCGAAATCCTTGGCAGAGCGGACGCCGCGAACCAGGAACTTGGCTCCCAGGCGATGCGCCAGGTCGATGGTGAGGTCATCATAGGCAACCACCTCCAGGCGATAGCCCTTGGATGCATCCTCCGCATCTACCAGCTCTGCACATTCCTTCGGGAAAACCTTTCTGATATCTTCTACACGCTTCGAGATTTCCTCGCTTGCGTGCTTCAGCTTGCTCATCGCTACTGCTATCACGAGCTTGTCGAACATGGGCAAGGCACGCTCGGCGATGTTCTGATGTCCTATCGTAAATGGGTCGAATGTACCCGTAAATATCCCTATTCTCATCAATCTCTAATCATTAATCACTAATAACTAATCACTAATAACTACTCATTATTCAAACAGGTCGCCCTGCATGATGTTGCTTCCATACGGATTCCTGCCCAGATGCTCATAGGCAAGCTTGGTGGCCATTCTGCCTCGTGGCGTGCGCTTGATGAAGCCTTCCATGATGAGGAATGGCTCGTAAACCTCCTCTACGGTGCCGCCATCTTCGCCGATAGCCGTGGCAATGGTGCTTACGCCCACCGGACCTCCACGGAACTTGTCGATGATGGTGGTGAGAATCTTATTGTCTATCTCGTCCAAGCCATACTGGTCGATGTTCAGCGCCTTGAGCGCCACCTGGGCTATCTCGAAGGTGATGGTTCCGTTGCCCTTTACCTGGGCGAAATCCCTGACTCTTCTGAGCAGCGAATTGGCGATACGAGGGGTTCCGCGAGAGCGGCGGGAGATTTCCACTGCCGCCTCATCTTCTATAGGCACCTGCAGGAGCATGGCACTTCGCTTGATAATCTTCTGAAGCGTCTCAGGGTCGTAGTATTCCAGATGCAGATTGATGCCGAAACGGGCACGGAGCGGAGCCGTGAGAAGTCCGCTGCGGGTGGTGGCTCCCACGAGGGTAAACGGATTCAGATCTATCTGGATGCTGCGTGCCGAAGGACCCTTGTCTATCATGATGTCGATACGGTAATCCTCCATCGCCGAATAGAGATACTCCTCTACCACTGGCGAGAGGCGGTGGATTTCATCGATGAAGAGCACATCGTTAGGCTCCAGGGAGGTAAGGATACCTGCCAGGTCGCCCGGCTTATCGAGCACAGGGCCTGATGTAATCTTGAAGCCCACGCCCAGTTCGTTGGCGATGATGTTACTCAGGGTAGTCTTACCCAATCCCGGAGGACCGTGCAAGAGGGTATGGTCGAGCGGTTCGCCACGATATTTGGCAGCCTCTACAAAGACTTCGAGATTATCCACCACGCCATTCTGTCCGCTGAAGTCGGAGAACTTCAGTGGGCGCAGTGCTTTCTCGAATTCCTTTTCGGCAGGCGAAACCGTCTGTTGTCTTATATCAAAATCTTCGTTCATTCTATGACTATTATCGATAATATGGGTGCAAAGTTACACATTTGTTGCGGAATTAAAGAAGAAAAGCCGAAATATTTTGCCTGTGATTTTGCACAATCCTAAAAGATTCGTGCAGAATTACAAACGCCATCTATTAAAAATGTTATAATTTATCATTTTCTTGGCAAATAATTTGCTTATCCGATAGAAAAGATGTACTTTTGTACTCGATATTGAAAGAGAGGAAAGGAAAGAGAGGACAGAAAGAGAGACTATCAATAAGAGAGAAATATCAGGATTTTAAAAGAAATAGGATTATGCTTAAGTTATTTCAAGGGCTCAGCCGTTGGCTGGCCAATTACACATCTATCTTTGTAATAGGTGTAGCAGTATTTACATTCTTCTTCCCACATACCTTCGACTGGGTGCGCGGAACTACTCAAACCGTGATTCTCGGTATCATCATGCTCACCATGGGCTTGACCCTGACCACCAACGACTTCAAGATTCTGGCTCAGCGCCCGCTGGATGTATTCATCGGTGCCTGTGCCCAGTTCATCATCATGCCGGGCGTGGCTTATACCCTGGTGCATGTGTGGCATCTTGACCCGGCACTGGCACTCGGCATCCTGCTGGTAGGTTGCTGTCCCGGCGGCGTATCGAGCAACATCATGAGTTATCTGTGTCATGGCGACGTGGCTTTTTCTGTGGGAATGACCTGTGCTTCTACGATTCTTGCACCTGTGATGACTCCGCTTCTGATGAAGATTACGGCTGGCGAGATTATCCATGTAGATGCTGTGGGAATGTTCATCAACATTCTGATAGTCACGATTATTCCTGTGGCCATCGGCTGCGCCTTGAATTATATCTATGGCAAGAAAGATTGCTTCCCTACCATCCAGAGTCTGATGCCGGGCATCAGCGTAACGTGTCTGGCTATCATCGTGGGAGGCGTGATTTCTACGGTTCACGACGATTTGGTGGCTCGTGGCTTATCGCTTTTCCTCTGGACTTTTGCCGTGGTTTTCTGCCACAACACTCTGGGTTATCTTCTGGGTTGGCTTGCCGGAAAACTGGCGGGCTTCAATACTGCCAAGAAGCGTACCATCAGCATTGAGGTGGGAATGCAGAATGCCGGTCTTGCCACGGTGCTTGCGGGCAATTTCTTTGCTGCCCAGCCTCTTGCCGTATTGCCTTGCGCCATCAGCTGTGCCTGGCACAGTATTTCGGGCACCATCCTTGCAGGAATCTATCTGAAATGGGATCGCATGCATGAGAAGAAGTAAATGAATCCGGAAAGGATTCATGAACGCAAATCCGCCAGGCAATCCGCCGGATTGAAACCGTTAGGCGACCCGACGGATTTGAAATCCGGCGTTAAAAAATGTCCTAACCTATTGAGGCTCTGCGGATTTGAAATCCGCAGCAAAGGAGTATGCTTTTTCTTTTGTTGGGGGATTACAAATCCCCCGAGGTTAAGAGGTCGAACATTTTTTGACGGCGGATTGCAAATCCGCCGGGACGCCTAGCGGACTTGCGTTCTAGGGAAAAAGGTCATATCCGCCGGGACGCCTGGCGGGCTTGCGTTCTAGGGAAAAAGGTCATACCCGCCGGGACGCCTAGCGGACTTGCGTTCTTGGAAGATAAATACACAAAAAAGGTCGTGAAGTTCTATCAGAAACCTCACGACCTTTTATTGTGTCATTACCTCACGGGTTACGGGGTTACGGGTTAACAGGTTAACAGTTAACAGCCGTTTTTTCTATAGTTACACGAGCAAAGCACTTGAATTCTTCACTCTTCGTTCTTCACTCTTCACTTAACCTTCCCTACTTCCCCGTGGTCAGCAGCTTCACGGCACGCTGAACTATCTCGTTGGTCTCGTTCCAAACCTGGAAGTACTGACTCATATCCCAAATATCTCTTGCCACAAGTGCCTTCAGCTGCACGGCCAGATATTTCTTCGTCTGGGCAAGCTCTGCCTCATCCTTCGGCTCTATCTTCTCCTTCTTGCCCTCGGCGATAATCGTATCGATGAGCGAAGACGGAACCTCGTAGCTTGCCAGGAACTTATTGAAATCCTTATACTGGCTCTTCAATTCCTTGCGATGCGCATCGATGAACTTCAGGCTCTGGTTGATGACGATGCTCTTGGCTGCCAACTGACGGTGCATCTTGGTGTACTTGGTAGTATCCAATGGCACGAAATAATCGGGCATGATTCCGCCGCCACTATAAACCACACGATGCTTGCGCAATGTGTAATACTTCAAGCTGTCAGAAAGATGGATGCTGTCCTGGTTGGTGAACTCGCCATGCTTGTATCGCTTGTCGAGATCCATCGCATAATCCAGTCTATCACCTTTCTTATATGGCTTCTGAATGCATCTGCCGCTAGGCGTATAATAATGGGCAATGGTGAGGCGAATCTCGCTGCCATCATCGAAGGTGAGCGGGCGCTGCACCAATCCCTTACCAAAGGTTCTGCGACCAACCACTACGCCACGGTCCTGATCCTGGATGGCTCCGGAAACAATCTCGGCGGCAGAAGCGGTAAACTCATTGGTGAGCACCACCACCTTGCCCTTGCGCCATCTGCCGTTTGCCTGCGCCTTGTACTCCTGGCGTGGAGCCGCACGACCGTTGGTATAAACAATGAGATCTCCCTTTTCCAGGAACTCGTTGGCTATCTGAGCCGCCGTCTGAAGATAGCCGCCTCCATTATCCTCCAGGTCGAAAATCAGGTCTTTCATACCCTTCTTCTTCAGCGAATCCATCGCCATGGTCACCTCCTTATGACTGGTCAAGCCGAAGCTTCCCAATCGGATGTAACCGATGCCCGGACGAATCATGTAAGCCGCATCCATCGTGGTTACAGGAATCTTGTCGCGCTTCACTTTGAAGGTGAGCTTATCCTTGATGCCACGGCGCACGATGGTAAGATTCACCGTGGTTCCCTTAGGACCGCGGAGGCGCTTCATGATTTCCTCCTTGCTCATCTTGACGCCCGAAATGGCGGTATCGTTTACGGCAACGATGCGGTCGCCGGCAATGATGCCCACCTTCTCAGATGGTCCGTTGGTAACCGGCTGGATAACGAGCAGGGAGTCATCTACCATATTAAACTGAACGCCGATGCCGTCGAAACTTCCGTTCAGCGGTTCGTTCATCGCCTTGGTTTCCTTGGCTGTAGTGTAGGAAGAATGAGGGTCGAGCTTTTCGAGCATGCCTCTGATGGCATCCTCCACGAGCTTGCTCTCATCCACACTATCCACATAGAGGTTGGTGATGGCGATTTCCGCCCTACCCAACTTCTCTATCGGGCTATTCTTGCCCATCTTGATACGCAGCTGGGCACTGGCAGAAGTTACTGCCAGGAATGCTACCAGTGCTATAAATAGATATTTCTTCATTTACTTTGAACTTATTGCTTAGAAAAGAGAGAATCCTTCAAGTTCAAGAGTTAACTGGTAACAGTTCCATTTCATCTGTCAACAAGTTAACAGGTTAACAGTTAACAGCGCTTTTTTCAATGGTTACCCCTTGAAAGCACTTGAATTCTTCACTCTTCGTTCTTCACTCTTCACTTAATCCAGCGGTGCTGAGTCTTCCTCCGGAATATCCTCCTCAATCACCAGGTTGTCGATGATGAAATTCTGACGTTCCATCGTATTCTTACCCATGTAGTACTCCAGGAGCTTCTGCACCTGGTCGGTCTTGTGCAGGGTTACCTGCTCCAATCGCATATCCGGACCTATGAAATGGGCAAACTCTTCTGGCGAAATCTCTCCCAAACCCTTGAATCGGGTGATTTCCGGGTCAGGAGCCAGCGCCTTGATGGCCTGCTGGCGCTCTTCGTCGCTGTAGCAGTAATGCGTAATGAAATCGCCCTTCTTCTCCTTAGGACCCAGCTTGGCATCGGCATCAGCCACCGCCTGCTTATTCTTGATTTTGGTTCGCTTGTTGCGCACTCGGAACAATGGGGTCTGAAGCACATACACGTGGCCCTTCTTGATAAGGTCGGGGAAGAACTGCAGGAAGAAGGTGATGATGAGCAGGCGGATGTGCATTCCATCAACATCGGCATCGGTAGCCACAATCACCTTGTTATATCGCAATCCATCCAAACCGTCCTCGATATCGAGGGCTGCCTGCAGCAGGTTGAACTCCTCGTTCTCGTAAACCACCTTCTTGGTCAGGCCATAGCAGTTTAACGGCTTGCCTCGCAGCGAGAACACCGCCTGGGTGTTCACGTCGCGGCTCTTGGTAATGCTTCCGCTGGCAGAATCACCCTCAGTGATAAAGATGGAACTTGCCTCCTTCAATTCGTTCTTGGCATCGCTGAAGTGGATGCGGCAATCGCGCAGTTTGCGGTTGTGGAGATTTGCCTTCTTGGCACGCTCACGAGCCAGTTTGGTAACGCCCGCCATCGCCTTGCGTTCGCGTTCGCTCTCCTTGATTTTATTCTCCAGAATCTCAGCCACGTCCTTGTGGATATGCAGATAGTTATCCACTTCCTTCTTCAGGAAATCGCCCACATACTTGTTGATGGTTTCGCCGCCATTCGGAGTCATCGTGGTGCTACCCAACTTAATCTTCGTCTGACTCTCGAACACCGGTTCCTCAACGTTCAGGGCGATGGCAGCCACCAATCCGTTTCTGATGTCGCCATACTCATACTTGCCGAAGAACTCCTTGATAGTCTTGGCTATATGCTCCTTGAAGGCACTCTGATGGGTTCCGCCCTGGGTGGTGTGCTGACCGTTTACGAAGGAATAGTATTCCTCGCCATACTGGTTGGTATGGGTAAAGGCAATCTCGATATCCTCGCCCCTCATGTGGATAATCTCATAGAGACCCTCGTTGGTCATATTATCCGTAAGGAGATCCTTCAAACCGTGACGGCTGAGGATGCGGCGGCCATTGTGCATGATGGTAAGACCGGTGTTCAGATAAGTGTAGTTGCGGAGCATGGTTTCCACGATGTCGTCGTGGAAGGAATAGTTCTTGAAGAGGGTGTTATCCGGTTCGAAGAAGATGAAGGTACCATTCTCATCTTCAGTATCCTCGGTAACATCGCTCTGCAGAATACCTTTCTCAAACTTCAGATGGCGCACCTTTCCCTCGCGGAACGACTTCACCTCGAAATGAGAGCTGAGGGCGTTCACCGCCTTCACACCCACTCCGTTCAAGCCCACACTCTTCTTGAACGCCTTACTGTCGTATTTACCTCCGGTGTTCAGCACGCTCACCGCCTCAACGAGTTTTCCCTGCGGAATGCCTCGACCATAGTCGCGCACGCTGACACGTAGATGGTCTTCGATGTCGATTTCGATGCGGGTGCCGGCGTTCATCTTGAATTCGTCGATGGAGTTATCCACCACCTCCTTCAGGAGCACATAGATACCATCCTCCGGCAAGTTACCATCACCCAAACGACCGATGTACATACCCGGACGGGTTCGCACATGCTCCATATCGCTCAGATGTCGGATGTTGTCGTCGGTATAAGCCACCGGCTGCTGCTCCTGCTGTTGCTGCTCCTGCGGGGCATTCAATTCGTTATTATCTTCTGACATAGAATCCTCCTAGTTATAAAATTTAGGAGGAGTTAAGGAGCTATGATTCAAAACCATCTGTCTTAACTCCCTAACTCCTTCACTCCTTGTTATTTAATTATCTTCTTGTAGCATTTTCTGCGCTTATGCATCACTGGGGTCAAAGCTCCCCACTGACCCTGAACGCCCGCATTGGTTTCCAGCTCTACCTGGGTTTCACCCCATTCAATGCCGTACTTCTGGTACCATGGAATCAGGTCGGCAAAGAGAAGCGCATTGGCTCCCTTGGCACGATATTCAGGGAGAATACCGATGAGGAGAAGGTCAACGATGTTGGTCTTGTGCATCTTGATGGCTCTCAGTACGTGGAACCAGCCGAAAGGCAGCAATCTGCCACGGTGGCACTTGCGCAGGGCATGAGCCAACGACGGCATGGTGATTCCCACACCGATGAGCTTATGCTCTCCGTCCGTCCAATCCTCGATGCAGGTGATGAGGTTGAAGTCGAGGAAACCGAGATACGACTTGATAAGCTGGTCTATCTGCTTCTGCGAGAGTTCGGAATATCCATAGAGATCCTTGTAGGTATCGTTGATGAGATCAAAGATTTTCTGACCCATTCCGCCCTGGAAGATATCCTTCTTGGTAAGCTTGCGCACATGCAGATTATAGCGTTTCTCAATCATCATCGCAATCTTGGCGTACTTCTCAGGCACCTCATCCGGCACCATAATCTTGAACTCCACGTATTTGTTATCCACCTCGAAACCCTCCAGAGCCTCGATGTGCTCCGGATAGTAAGCGTAATTATAGATGGTAGGCATGGTGCCGAGCTGGTCGAATCCCCAGACGAGCATACCCTCAGGGTCCATATCGGTAAATCCAAGCGGACCTACCACATCCTCCATGCCTTTCTCGCGGCCATATTTCTCAACGGCATCCAGAAGAGCCTTCGAAACCTCACGGTCGTCGATGAAGTCAATCCATCCAAAGCGAACGGATTTCTTTCCCCACTTATTGTTTGCCTTATGGTTGATGATAGCAGCAACGCGACCTGCCAACTTTCCATCCTTATAGGCAAGAAAATACTCTGCCTCGCAGAACTCGAACGCAGCGTTCTTATCCTTGCTCAGGGTATTCATTTCGTCGCTGAAAAGATTAGGCACATCGTATTCGTTGCCTTCGTAGAGGTCGTAGTGGAAGTCGATGAACGTCTTCAAATCCTTCTTGCTTTCGACCTTTTTAATTTCAATTAATGACATGATTTCAAACTAGTTTGCAATATTATAGGATGCAAAAATAGCAATATTTCGCCAAACGACCAAATATTGCTATCTTTATTTTCAGTTTTTTAGGGGTTCAAGAATGATTACGAGCCACAAAGTGGCTTATATCACCCGATTAGTGGTGGTTTTGGCGGAATCATCACTTGATGAGAGCATCTTTAAAAGATGCTTCTTGATAGGATGCGTCTTTACTTGATGAGATGCTTCTTAATCCACTCCATCTGCTTGCGATTGGTGTCGGTGGTTGTCCAATGCTCGTTGATTGGTGTAAGCAGACTTTCCTTCTCGCATTTCAGGGTGTTCCACACGGCGTAGCTGGTGGTTGGCGGACAGGTATTGTCGTTGTATCCCCAGGTGAGATAAGTTGGTGCCTTCACCTTCCGGGCAAAGTTCACCACATCGTAATAAGCCAGGGTATGAATGCAATCCTTGTTCTGCAATATCCCATGGTATTTATTGAAGTGAGGATATCCGCCCGTTCTTCCCTTCTCAACGTATGCAGCCATATCGCTGAGCGCCGGATGATTGGCCACACACTGGGTTACTCTGCTATCCAAGCCTGCTGCGATAATTGCCAAGGCGCCGCCCTGGCTTCCGCCCTGCACAGCCACATTCTTGCCATCCCACTCTGGAAGAGACGTCAGGAAGTCGATGCAGCGCACCAATCCCTGATACACATGGCGCATGTAGTAGCGGTCCTTATCTTCCAAGCCATTGGCAAGATAGCCCCCGTTTCTATCGTTGAATCCCTTGCTTATCTCCTGGAAGGTTTCGGCAGGAAGACGTGGGTCGAGGCCATGGATTTCTATCTCGAAGCGGATGAATCCATTCTCGGCATAATACTTGTTGCGCAGGGGTTCCTTGATGGTCTTGATGCCGGCTCCCGGAGGGGTGAGAACCACGGGATGGCTACCCTGCTTGGCATTCTTGGGATAGAAGAGATAGCCATACATCGCATGTCCCATCTTGTCTATCTGAAGTTTTACGAGATAGCAATCTATCTTATCGGTGCAATACTCCTTGGCGAGTTCCTTGGTGTAACTCAGGGGAACGTTCTTCAGTTCGTCCTTCGCCTTCTGCCAGAAGCTGTCGAAATCCTTAGGTTCCTGGGTATAAGGCTGAATCTTATCCACCGAGAATCCTACTTTTACATGATGCTGATAGGTTTTGCCATCAAGCTGATAGGATAATCTCAAATCTCGGAAGCCCGGAGTCTTTCGGGTTCCCATGTTCACGATGGCGCGCCCGTTCTTCAGCTTGAAGCTTCCCTGCTTATCAGCCTCGAGCAGGTCGTTGCCTATTTCATACTTCACTTCGCCGTCACGGGGTATTCCATACTTGTAGAAGCTTATTTCCACCTTGGCCTGCTCTCCGGTGCGATAGAGCCAGTCGGCATGGTCTGGCACGGTAAGCCAAAGATAATCACTGCGATAGGGATAGTTCTCCGCCATCGCATTCACTCCGCCCATCATGTTCATCGCCAGGAAGAACAGGAGCGACAGATAGATAGTTTTTAATTTGTTCATTGCTGTACTGTTTGCTTTTATGTTTATGATTGATAAATATTCTGATGCTTATGATAATTTATGATTCATGAATATAGTTCAAAACTATACGGGCGCAAAAGTACAACAATCTGCTGAAATAACAAAAAAAATTCAAGGATATTTATGTTCAAGACGCCAAATTGGCATCCTGAACAAGCAAATATCCTCTTCACAAGTTTAATTAAAAATGAAGGAGAAGCCAATACTACTCCTTTTTTTATGAAATACTAGAACTTCGCTCAGCGATGTTCTAGAATAACTCCTCTACGATGTTCTTGAACTACTCCTCTACGATATTCTTGAATTTCTCCCAGCCATCGGCCAACCAATAGTTGTCCTTGGCACCCTTAGGTACAAACAGCGTACAAGCATCGGTGTTCATTCCCTCGAAGGTATCCGACTTGGCAAAAGGAGGAACTTCTGAACCCATGTGGATGGCGGTAAGCTGGTGGCAACCCTTAAACACCTCACTCCCCATCTTCTTGAGAGAAGCAGGGAGGCTGATGGATGCCAATGCTGCACCGGCAAAAGCCATATCGCCGATGTTCTGAAGGGCTGAACCCAAATTCACCGATGATAACGATGGGCTATCGCTGAAAGCAAATTCCCCGATGTTGACCACAGATTCGCATTGAACCTTTTTCAAAGATTTGCAATGCGCAAAGGCACGTGGCCCTACTGTTTGAAGAGCTGGCGGGAAACTGAGCTGCTCCAACGAATCGCAATATGAAAATGCTCGATCATCTATTCTCTCCAACACAGGCGAGAATACCACTTCTGCCAATGCCGAACAGCGGCGGAAAGCCATCGGTCGGATGGCAAGAACCCCCTTAGGGAAAATGATAGATTTCAACTTCGCATTGCGATGGAACATATACAGTCCCATTACATCTTCTTCGTTCTGGCAATACCAGGCCTCGATGTAATAACAACCACCCGTAACGATTTTCGACTCCGACAAATCCAACTTCTCCAGCTGCGGCATGTTTCGCAGACATTTCACATCGCTGCTATCCAATGCACCAATTACTTTCATTCTAGATATAGCCCGTTTCTTGTCATCGCCAATTCGTTTAGATAAGGTGCCTGTTTCATCAAGCTGAATAGTTACCAGTTCTTGTAAAATTTCAACTGCTGAAGATGATTTTTCACCTCCAACTTTCGACAGCATAGTTTGCAATAATTCTTTCGGACTTTTCATATACCAAAAACATTGTGTGCCCGAGATTCCCGGATAGGCAAATATTTAAATCATGATAGACTAGACATGGAAAAGCGTGGGAACCTACCTGTTACTCGTCCCACGAACCGAGGCCTTCGCATTGCCCAATGTAGTGAACGAGCAACGTCGAAGCCCACGCCGATATGTATACACCTCTCCCTATACGGATATAAGACTCATCGCCAAGACGCAACAAGCCATACCAGTAAAGGGATGTGAAAATAACACATCCCGGGGCATCTACCGTTGCTATGCTCAAGACTACATTTGAAAGTTGCGAAGTTTCGGTTCGTCAAGAACAAAGCGCTAAGTAAACGCCTTTTTTTTATTTCAATATGTCGCGATACCTCTATCCCACTTTACCTTTTTTCAAGTAACCCATCTCAGCATGAAAATCCTCCCTAAAGCGACTCTCGTAGCATCAATACGGCGTGGACATGAATGGTATCGGCTGCAAAGGTAATAAAAAAAATGCTTACTCAAACTCTTTTTGCAGTTTTTTTTCATCATAGAGCCAAAATGAAGGAGAAGCCAATGCTACTCCTCTACGATATTCCTGAATTTCTCCCAGCCATCGGCCAACCAATAGTTGTCCTTGGCACTCTTAGGTACAAACAGCGTACATGCATCGGTGTTCATACCCTCGAAGGTATCCGACTTGGCAAAAGGAGGAACTTCTGAACCCATGTGGATGGCGGTAAGCTGGTGGCAACCCTTAAACACCTCACTCCCCATCTTCTTGAGAGAAGCAGGGAGGCTGATGGATGCCAATGCTGCACCGGCAAAAGCCATATCGCCGATGTTCTGAAGGGCTGAACCCAAATTCACCGATGATAACGATGGGCTATCGCTGAAAGCAAATTCCCCGATGTTGACCACAGATTCGCATTGAACCTTTTTCAAAGATTTGCAATGCGCAAAGGCACGTGGCCCTACTGTTTGAAGAGCTGGCGGGAAACTGAGCTGCTCCAACGAATCGCAATATGAAAATGCTCGATCATCTATTCTCTCCAACACAGGCGAGAATACCACTTCTGCCAATGCCGAACAGCGGCGGAAAGCCATCGGTCGGATGGCAAGAACCCCCTTAGGGAAAATGATAGATTTCAACTTCGCATTGCGATGGAACATATACAGTCCCATTACATCTTGTTCATTCTGGCAATACCAGGCCTCAATGTAATAACAACCACCCGTAACGATTCGCGCATCCAGCAAATCCAGTTCTTCCAACTGCGGCATGTTTCGCAGGCATTTCACATCGCTGCTATCCAATGCACCAATTACTTTCATTCTAGATATAGCCAGTTTCTTGTCATCGCCAATTCGTTTAGACAATGTACCAGCTTCATCGAGCTGGATAGTTACCAGTTCGGTCAGAACCTCAACAGATGCAGACGAGAAACCGCCTCCAACTTTCGACAACATAGTTTGCAATAATTCTTTAGCACTTTTCATCTTTCTTCAAATTTTAAAACATTCCTTGGTGCAAATTTAGTTATTTTTTTCGAAACTAGGTGTCGCATTCCCCTGTTCATGTGTCCACTTCCTATGTTTTAGGTGTCGCATTGGTACCAATGCGACACCTAAATTAACATAATATTACATTTGGAGCTGACTAATATCATTCTCGATTTCCACTGGCGGCACACGATATTCCTTGTAGATGTTCTTTATCATAGGCAGCAATTCCGCCGCCTCTATTTGATCTAGTGATTTTAGTCAGGGTACTGATAAGTATAAACATACTTCTTTTTTGCCATATTTTTTTATTTTATGAGTTCATTTAAATAAGGGCTATAAGCTGTAGTTCTAGCCATTTCTTACGATAAAATTGGTTTAACCAACAACCAATGAGAATTGAAGGCCTAAGGCATCAGCAATTCTTAAGAAAGTAGAGAGTTGCATATCTGTCTGCCCCTTCTCCAAAGAAGAAACATATTCTCTTTTCTTTCCGATTTTCTCTGCAAGAACTTTCTGAGTCATCTTCTGCTTCTTGCGTTCATCCTTTAATAACTCTGCATAATACCATGCCTTGGCTTTTGCATCAAATTCCTTGCGAGCCGCGCTGCCAGGCTCGCCATATTTTTCTTGCAAAACATCATCAAATGTTCGCAATTTAGCTAATTTTTCTTCATTAAACTTTAACATAAGACTAATCCTCCAAATATTTCTTTAATAACCTTTCTGCTAATTTTATTTCTGCTTTGTATTGCTTTGTTCCTTTCTTTATAAAGGAATTCAGCAAAATAACTCTTTTACATTGTATAAAACTATCATTGTCTATTGCAAACAATACCGTCCTATACTCATCAGAACTGATAGATATACGCAGTTCATAAAAGTCTGTATTTTCAAGATGTTTAACAAACTTCTTATTTACTACATACTGAGTCTTTATGAGTCGTAACCCATAATCAAACTTATCCTGTATCCTGGAATCTAAGCTATCATAAAAGTCATTAAATTCCTCAGAATATATAACCTGCCGTATATTTTCTTCTTCCATGCTGCAAAAATAAGAAAAATATTAGTTACTTCCAAATATTTTGGAAGGAATTTGTTACTTTTTGCTCTTTTAGTATAATGATTACGTGTTGAACAGGCAAGCGGCATCTCAAAAAAAAAGAAAAGTGGTTATTCCCACAAAAGAAACAACCACTTATTCTTGTTCTTATACTCTAACTTCTACTTCACCATTTCTTTTCTCACGCTTCCATCGCTATACTTCACGATGTTCAAGCCCTTGGTTGGAGCAGTCAAACGCTGGCCATGTAACCTTCACTGAAGTCAAAGAAGTTTTGAAGTCGCAAATTGCGACTTCAAAACACAATTATTATAGACATAGTAACTTTACTCGTCGTAAACGCTTTTAAAAGAAGGCCAAAATGGTCTTTCCGAAATTGGTCTCGCTGCATTATCGCCCTCATCTACTTCTTCGCCTGGATTTCCAGAAGCTGCAAGAAGATTACACTCTGTCATCATTAAGACAACTTCAATCTCTGGCTTTAAATATTCTTTCTTTTCCATTTCTATATTTTTATAATGTTATTACTTTACATAAATTTTCTGATGATTCTTAATATAAATTCCACTAGGCAATCCGATTACGCTGCCTGTAGTATTAACTAAACGACCATCTATGCTATAAACCATCTTGTCTGTATTCTTTTCTGGAGAATCAACTATGGTTTCAATGTTGGTTGTACCATCATTACCCTCTATTCCAAAAGAGATAGACTTCACTCTTCCCTGGGTTACAGCATCTTCCTTCAGCACATAAGCACGAAAAGCCTTTACCTGTCCGCCCTTAGTTGGACCAAAGGTTCCATTAGAGTTGAACGTTTCATATTCACTTCCCACACCTGTCATAGTTGATAAAGCACCACCATAACTTACCTTTATATCAGTGTTTTCTGTCAGCAATCCAGAAGTACCATCCCAATCAAAGACATGAAGAGGAGTTGGTGTTCCATTCTGCATAATATCAGAATCCACCGTCATCAACTTGTTATTACTGAATGTCACTTCTGTCACATTATCCTTTAATTTTGCCACAAAAGGCTGTCCAGCAGATATACTTGCATCTTTATCAATCTTCTGCAACAACAATATTAACTTTCCGTCTGGCTTATAAAGTGCAGTTTGATTTGCCGTATAGACATTCTCAAATGCATCAGAAACTTCACTCAAGTTTGTATCGAATGGCAAACAGAAAGTAGCATAACTACCAGGTTCCATGTTGCTACGAGAATAGCGAATATCATTAGCAGCATAAGTATCCTGTTCTATATTACCATTATCATCAGACAAGGCAGCCTCACCTGTTGTCTTAAACTTACACCAAATGTCACCATCATAACCTGAAGAACCTTTTGGTATAATAAGTCGGACTCCCTTATATGGATCTACATCCTCTCTTGTAGTCATACAAAGTTCTTTTACGGACCAGTTTTTTGATTCAACAATAAGTGGAGCTATCAAACTCTGAGATTCTATTCTTTTCAATTTTAAACAATCACAAAATACTCCTCCTCTTATTTCTTTTAACGTTGCAGGTAGTTTTATTGAACTAATGCTTGTTTCTGCAAAAGCATACCCCCCAATAGTCTCTATCCCATCAGGAAGTTCTATTGATTCCAAAGCATTACAGCCATAGTATCTATTATTAGTTGATTATCAGTATTATACGTTCTAAACGGTAGAAAAGTGACTGTGTGGATTCTATATAGATACGAAATGGCTAAAATTTAACGTATTTAACTTTCAGTTACATCAAAATTACATAGATATGGATTGGATGGAGTCGTTTGAACCGACTCCATAATATGATAAAACCGAAACAAAGAAGACCATGTAAGGGAGTGAATTATCAGCAGCCATTCCACATGTTATTACCTCCATAATGGTTCCGTTTCCCATCCCTGTGGAAAGCCGAGAGCTTTTAAGTCAATTTCGGGAAACCGAATGAACAACCATGTTATTTTGGATTGCATATCATTATTGGGTGATATAACATTAAGAAAGTACTTGATGATGCAAAGATCAAAATAAGCACGCATGGAATCTGTTGGCAGTGTTATCCATTCTCCTTCTGGATTATTGGGAATTGCTGGCTGAATAGCATTCTGCTTGTTCCATACTCTTGAATGATGGCCACAGGCATTTCGAGTAACAGCAATAACCGTAAGCCATGACTCAAACACATTTATAGGTAAACCAAAACGTTTTGCTATGCGTTTGCGTATGCGATTTTGTTTAATGTTGCGATAAATGGCATTGACGTTTCCAATAGTAAGCAGTTCTCCTAAAATCCACGATGGTGGGTAAGGTTCTGAGTAGGTTCGTTTGAAATGGAGAATGAACTCCTCCTTGGATTTGCTATATTCCTTGGATATAGCTCGCATTGTTTCATTAAACTTTGAACTATCCAAGAAATAAGAAGAGTCAGTAAGCCAGAAAGGATTGCCAGTCATATCTGCTGTTATTTGCATCACCGCACGTCTGATAGCAATTTCGATCTTTTCTATTTCATTGAACATGAGCAGTCTCAGTTTCTTGTCAAAGCGATAAAGCATCATCACCTTTTTGAATGTTGAACCTTCCTTATACAAATGTGCAGTTTTGGGCATCTTCAACAAAGGGTACATATAAGCAGACAATCTGTAATAACCAATATTGTCAAGGTATTGTATGGCTTTGTTTCTATCACAAATTTGTAAACCTCGAGATTCAAGCAAATCAACGAGATTTTCTGAAGATTCAAACCGTTTTGTAAAGGGAATAAGACTCGCCATATTCAAATGTGTATAAACAAAAAACGCCTCGCACGATTTGAGCATTGTTAAGAGGCTTGGCGAGGACTGACGCTGCAAAGATACGAATAATTATTGAAATCACAAAATTTTCCGCAAGAAAAATCTCGCAAAAGTGAATATTTATGTTTAATAGTATAAAAACGAGCTGTAAAACCATGTTCTGCTTACAAAACAAGAAAGAAGAAATGGGAATTACCATTCAAAAAAGAGTTTGACGCACCAATTCCTGGGCACCAAACTCTTTATATTTTAGAATCTACGAAGTTTATTTTACGGCAACCTTGATGGCATTATCACCGAATTTTGCGATGACCATGGTTTCTGATACAGCGCAGGAAGCGGTACCGTCTACATGAGCTATGGGCTCAGAACATTGATATCAATATTAAAAACCACAGACAACAGTCACCTAATATGTGTCCAATTCAAATTGTGTACGAACTCGTACACTTTTGAATAACTTATCCTTTCAGCTGCTGTAACTGACTCTCCGACAATCCTGTTATTTCCATCACCGTGGCAGCATCCATACCATTTGCCAGCATCTTTCTGGCAATCTCAAGGCTTCGCTTGTTCATGCCCTTCTCCATGCCCTTTTTCATTCCTTCAGCCAGCCCCTTCTCCATGCCTTCAGCCAGGCCCTTTTCCATTCCTTCAGCCAGGCCTTCTTCTTTCCCTTCTCGCTTAGCGGTATCAATCGAATTCTTGATATCACGATATGCCATCTTGCTGGCTTCATACTCCCGCTGCTCCTGTGGAGTGAATTTTGCAATCTCGGCTTCTTCGAATAGGCGGTCGAAGACCTTGTCGCATAACGCCTTAGGGCGCTGAGTAAGCTTATAGAGATTCTTTAGGGCATAGAGCCACTTGTCGTAGAGTGTTTCCAACTCGTCCAGCGATTTGTTGAACTTGGCGATTTCCACGTAGATAAACTCCAGCTTATCGTAGAAAATCTTGTGCGTGGCAGTATCGCACAACTGCACATGATGGCGGATTTCTTCCTTATTGAAGGCTTCCTCGTTCATATTGAAGTTGAGCAGGGCAATGGTGTAGATATGGTTGAGCTTGAAATCCCATTCATTACCCTTGGGAGCCTGCTCACGGATAGGGAAGGTGGAATAGAACAGGGCACGGTCCTTGAAGTATGTCTGGTATGCATTCTGCATTTCCACGATAAACTTCTCGCCGTTTTCACCTTCGCAATATACGTCGAAGATGGCCTTGCGGTCGGTATATACATCTCCCACGTGCTCCGGGTTCAGATACGATACGTCCTTAACAACCTGTCTTCCGTTGAATAAGCTGTTGAGGAAACAGATCAGCAAATCCTTATTGGGAGCTGATCCGAAAATTCGCTTGAAACCGAAATCGGTCAACAAACTGATATATCTTTCTTCTACCTGTTTCATACGATATTCATTTAGTTTCACTGCAAAATTACGCTTTTTTCCTGAAACGACCAAATAAAAAGTGGGAAAACTGCCTGATAGACATTCATAAATCTCTCAATAACATACCTTAGAGGAATTGTTTGCTGTTGAAAGTTTATAGTTTACTGTTGATTTTTGGGTAATTGGCTGATAAGTTGCAGATTTATTCTGATTTTCTTGGTGTTTTCGAAGAATATGTGTAATTTTGCGACATTATTAAATGTTTAAAATGAAAGGTTATGGCTTTAGAGATAAGAAGTATTCCTGTTTTGACAGGTGAGACTGCTGAACGATTTGTTCGTGAGGCAGAGGAGAATGAACGCAATCCACAAAGAAAGGCATTGCGAATGTCATTTGCTGATGTGGAGAAAATATTGGTTCGTTCAACCGCTAATTTGAAAGCACATGGAGGAAAGAGTCCTTTTGCAAAGTAATTGCTCTCTTTATCGGGTTACGACAAAAGAAGAGCTTGACTCTTTTAGCTGTGGTGATTACCGCCCTCCTGTGCTCAGAACCGCTACGCTCTAAGGTTGGCGGACCAAAGCGGTCTTCGCCATGGTTGTGCGGGATGGGACCGCCGGGAGAGGGAAGTTAATAGTTTATAGTTGATCTTGTAGTAATTTGCTGATAACTTGCAGATTTCTTGCTTTTTTCTTGGTGGTTTCAAGGAAAAAGCGTAATTTTGGCGGCATCTAACATAAAATACAAAGGTGTGGAAGAAAATAGATATAAATTAACAGAAGATAATGCTGCGGCTGGTATGGTTGCTGAGCCAACTCCGGTCGTTAGGCCTTCTTTGTCTGTTCAGGAAATGAGACATTGTCTTATGGATGCAATATATTCCTCCAAGGATGTTGATAAATTATATTCCTGCTTGGTTATTCTTAAAGGTAAGTCAGCAACAGCAAAAGAATATCGTAGCAAGTATCGTGCTAAGACGGATGCAGAACTTTCTGCAGAGTTGTCACAATTCCCATCTTGGGATGAAACAGAACATCCTGATTTGTCGAATATTGATTATCGGCAGTATAAACATAAGAAATCTCCAAGAACAATTAAAGCAATATCAAAATGGCTGTAACTAGAGTAAATCAAGGAGAAATTGTAGAGGTTCCATTTGAATTGCCTGATGGAAGCATCTTGCCACACCCTGCATTGGTTCTTTCAAATCAGTATTTGCAGGATTATGAAGATGGCTTGTTTTATGCCGTATTGTGCGCCTAGATAAAGTTTCGTACCTTTGCACCATAATTTTAAATTATTCAAATTATGGTACAAGGCAAGAAACAATTAAACAGCAAACCAAAGTTTGCCGAGGTTGTAATCGGTGACAATGAGGCGAAGGAAATTGTTCTTTTCTTTTATTCTTCTGCCAGTTCTTTCATCGCATCGTTTAATGTGTTGAAAAGAACGTTGATGTTTTCTTCTTCATTCTTGCATGCCTCCTTGAAGAGGGCTACAGGATCTTCGGTGCTGCTCTTGAGCGGAGTCTCGTTGAGCAGGATGTTGACATTGTTCAGCAACATGCCGTGAAGGGTAGGCATGTGGAGCTGGTGCTGCTCGCCCTCCTTGCTGCCACACTTCAAGCCTGCTGCGTATGCCTTTACGATAATGCGGACCAGGAGATGGATGGCCATCGGCTCGTCGGCGAGACTGATGAGAATGCCATGGGTGTAATCGCGTACATGCTCTTCAAGTGTGGTAAACTTGCCTTGAAGAAGCCAGGTGAAGTTACGCTTGTATTCTGATTCCATCGCCTTGTAAAGCTGGTTCGATTTGCAGGCTATGCGCAAGTAGTCGAGCATGGTTGGCTCAAAGGTCGGGTCAGTCTGTTTCATGCTGTCGAAGTTCTTCTTCATGCGCTCGTTGGCTTCCTCGGCAGTCTTGTAGTTGAGGCGTACGAGGGTAGAGAACATGATGTCGAAGAAGTATTGGTTTACCTCGCCATAGTGCTCCAGCATCATCTGCTTGATCTGTTTCGGGTCGTTCTTCTTGCTGAAGTCATTGCCTTCGATGGTAGCATCGATGATGCCACGTGCGTAAGCTTCGAAGAAACCTCTTACAAATGCAGCTACTGCCTGATAACTGTTGATTCTTTTGCTCATTTCTTGTCTGTATTTATTGGGCTGTTCCTGTTTGGGAATAACAGCTTCTTATTCAAAAGTCTTAAATTCATACCCCTGTTCCATGAGCCATTCTATGGCCTGAGGGAGCGCTGTCTTCAGCTTTTCAATGCTCTTCAGCGAGTCGTGGAAGGTGATGATGCTGCCATTGCGGGCATATCGCTTCACATTGTTCACCACATCTTCTGCCGTCATCCATTTGGAATAGTCGCGCGTCACCACATCCCACATGATGACCTTGTAAGTGCGGTGCAGCCACCAATACTCACTTGGTCGCATCCAGCCGTGAGGTGGACGGAAGAGATGGGCATGGATGATGTCGTTCGCCTTATTGGTGTTGAGCACGTAGGAGATGACGCGGTGCTTGAAGGCACCGATATGGTTGAATGTATGGTTGCCAACCTGATGACCCTCTGCCACAATCTGGTTGTAGAGGTCATGATGGCGCAATACATTCTCGCCTACCATAAAGAAAGTAGCCTTGATATTGTACTTTCTCAGGGTCTCTAAGATGAATGGAGTTGACTCTGGAATCGGACCGTCATCAAATGTAAGATAGACAGAATGGTCTTTCTTGTCCATTCTCCAGATGGCCTTTGGATATAACCATCTGAGCCATTTGGCTGGTTGCTCTATGAACATGGATAAAACAGGTTTATATGAATAATGAAAAGTTTGGTGTCGTGTTTCGCGACACCAAACTTTTTTCTATTTTTTACTGATTGCCTTCCGGCATTCTGCCACCTCTGCCATGATAGAGACGGTAGAGGTTGTTGAGCTGCTTCTCATACTTCTGCTCCAACTGTGGACTAACCATTCCGGCAGCCTCGCAGATGCTCTGCATGATCATGATCTGACGGATGCAGTCGTGCTCTGACTGGAGGAAACGGTCGTTTGGCAGCGAGAGATAGTAGTTGAGGTATTGTGAAGCATTCTTCCATACTGCTTCAATATATTCCTTGCCCTTGGCTTTCTGACCGGTCATCAGCCAGCCGCGAGCCATATCCAAGCCACCGCTCATGTAGTCGAGCGTAACATTGTAGGCAGGAATCTCGGTATCAGCCTTCTTCAGGATGTTGATAGCCTTCTGCTTCTTGCCTTCGGCGATGAGCTGGAGGGCTGTCTGGGCGAGCAGGCGACGGTGGGTATAACACATACGCATGGTTGTCTCGTCGATGTAGAGTCCCTTCTGCTTCAGGTTGCCGAACTTGAATCGGGTCATGATGTTGTGATAAGCCTTCTCTGTATCGAAGTTCTTGGCACCTGGCTTGTTGGTGGTGAACGGAGTGATACGGTTCACAAGTCCCTCCTGTACGAAGTTGTCGCCGAGGTTCATATAGTTCTCTTCGCCTACGGTGAGTGCTACGTAGAGCGGACGGGTCCAGTTACACTGTGCCAACATTTCGAGCATCATGAGGTCGCCCTTGTAGAGCGCGCTCTTGCCGGCAAGAGAGATGACCATCTTGTCTGGAATAGAATCTGATGCCATCATCATGCCGCTCTTCTTTACAGCCTCCTTGTCGATGGTGACATAGAGGGTATCCGTAGGGATGAAATGCATGTCAGGGTTCTTGCTGCGTACCCAGTTCTTCAGGATGTTCTTGAGCTCGAACGGTTCGGCACCAAACTGCTTTTTGGCGTTCTCCGGATCCTGCTTGTAGAAGTCGAGAATCTGCTTCTTTGCTTCAGGCTCAACAGATACATATTCGTTGGTACCTGAACAGAAGTCGAGACGTGGCCAGGTGATTGGCACAGATGGTGAGTTGTATGCAGGACGCATCATCTGGTCGATATACCAGTCGGTCTGCAGGTAGCTCAGGTTACATACGCGGGCATCTGTTCCAACGCCTTCTACCTCCTGGTTGTACCAGAGTGGGAAGGTATCATTATCACCATTGGTAAAGATGATAGGGTTGCCCTTCTCCTGGAGTGACATCAGGTAGTTCTGACCGAAGTCACGGCAGGTATAACGGTTTGAGCGGTCGTGATCATCCCAAGTCTGTGAAGCCATCTGGATTGGTACGAGCAGGGTTACTACAGCTACGATGGCTGTTACGGCAGTACCGCTGAGCTTCATCTTGCGCTTCAGGATGTCGATGATGGCGAGTACGCCGAGACCGCACCAGATAGCGTATGCATAGAATGAACCGGCATAAGCATAGTCACGCTCACGTGGCTGCATAGGTGTCTGATTCAGGTAGATGACGATGGCAAGACCTGTCATGAAGAACAGGAAGAATACAATCCAGAACTGCTGGATTCCGATAGGGAGGAGCACTTCCTCTTCCTTGCCGTTTTGCATTACCTTCTTCTTGCGGGTATACCAAGCCTGCCAGAAAAGTCCGATGAGACCGAGAATCAGTGGCATGCAGTAGAATACATTGTGGCCCTTGTTCGCCTTCAGATCGTCTGGCAATTTGCTCTGGTCGCCATAGAGTGAATCATCGATGAATGAGAAACCGGTAATCCAGTTTCCGTGCTCTGGCTCACCATTGCCCTGGATGTCGTTCTGACGGCCGGCAAAGTTCCACATGAAGTAGCGCCAGTACATGAAGTTGCACTGGTAAGAGAGGAAGAAGCGGATGTTGTCAAACTGTGACGGCATCTTCACCATCATACTCTCTCCGCAGCGGTCGTAAGGAATCTCTGTGCCTTCTACACCGCCCATCCAGTCTTCGTATGCCTGGGCATGAGCCGAACTGTACATACGAGGGAAGAGCATGTTCTGGGCATAGATATACTTATTCTTGTGACTTACTACGAAGTAAGAGTCCTTCTCATCAGCCGAAGCCTTCTCCTTGCGCTGGTAAACCGGTGCACCTTCCTTCATGACAGGCTTGCACATGTTGCCGTCTACTTCGAGGGCTACCTGTGATGTATAAGCCTGGCCATAGAACAGAGGGCGGTCGCCATACTGGTCGCGGCTCAGATAACTTCCCAGGGTAAAGATGTCCTCAGGAGAGTTCTGGTCCATAGGAGGGTTGGCAGAAGAACGGATCACGATGAGTGCGTAGCTGGAATAACCAATCATCAGCATCAGCATGCAGAGCAAGGCTGTATTCTTGACGCGTGCTGAGATGAGCGGCAGGAGCTGCATCTTCTTCTTGGCTATGCCAGTAGATTCGTCAACGCCTGTTACTACTTCCTGTTTGCGCTTGTAGCCGAGTACAAACCAGAGGATAACCAGCACGATGATGCCGGTAATGGCAGCTGTCCAGCCATATCCGTAGAATGGGATGCCGAGCATGCCGAAGCCGAGAACGAAGGCGATATTCTGCTTCTTCTCGTTCTTCTCTGATGCATTACAGGTCTCGTAGATGCCCCAGATGACAGAGGCTACGAGACAGATGATATATACGATTTCACCGGTATTGAACGGACAGCCGAGGGTGTTGACAAAGAACAGTTCGAACCAGCCGCCTACGGTGATGATACCTGGAACCACACCATACAGTACGGCTACCACTACGAGGAATGAAAGGAACAGCGCCAGGAGTGAACCCTTGAGGTTGGCATGTGGCACCTTCTTGTAGTAATAAACCAATACGATGGCTGGGATACAGAGCAGGTTGAGCAGGTGGACACCGATACTCAAACCGGTCATATAGGCGATGAGCACAAGCCAACGGTCGCTATGAGGCTCGTCAGCATGGTCTTCCCACTTCAATATCAGCCAGAATACCACAGCGGTAAAGGCAGAAGAGAACGCATAAACCTCACCCTCGACAGCTGAGAACCAGAAGGTATCGCTGAAGGTGTAGATGAGTGCGCCTACCATACCGGATGCCTCGATGGCAATCAGCTTACTGGTAGTCAGTTCTTTCCAGTCACTGATGACGAGTCGGCGAGCCAGGTGGGTGATGGTCCAGAAGAGGAACATGATACAGACGGCGCTCAGCAGGGCGCTCATCGTATTTACCATCTTGGCTACCTGGGTAGTGTCGCTGGCGAAATGTGTGAAGAAATTGCCTAAAAGCATGAAGAATGGTGCCCCAGGTGGGTGACCGATCTCCTGCTTGTAAGCAGTCGTAATAAACTCAGGACAGTCCCAGAAACTGGCTGTCGGTTCAATTGTGGAACAATAAGTGAACGCCGCAATGATGAATGCGACCCATCCGAAGATATTGTCCACTAATCTGTACTGTTTCATTATTGTTTAAACTTTAATGTATTATATTTCTTTCTGAATGCTTTCTCTGTTTCTGAATGCTTTCTCTGTACCTTTCATAAAGGCATATTCCAGTTGCAAAGATAATAAAAAGATGAGATAATATGGATTTTTGCACCTGTTTTTTAGGCATTATTATATAATAAGCCTATACATTTAAGAAATGCTCTTCCAGTTTCTCTCTCGGCATATCTGCCGTATCGTGGTAGTGGAGATGATGATTTACGCAGGCGATGTGCTTTACGTTATTGAGCACTTCGGCTACATCATGGCTTACGATGATAATGGCGCACTCCCGGTTGATCTGTTCCAGCATCTCGTACATCTGCTTCTGGAAACGGCGGTCGATGTAGGTGTTGGGCTCATCCAGTATCACTACATCGGGTTTGGAAACAATGGCGCGGGCGAGGAGCACTCGCTGCAACTGTCCGCCACTCAAGGCTGCGATATGGCGGTCTTTCAACTCCGTGAGCTGCATCTGTTCCAGACAGTCGAGAACCTGCTGGTGCTGTGCCTGGGTGTATCTCGAAAAGAGACTTTTGGTCTTACTGAGTCCTGAGAGTACCACTTCATAAACGGAGATAGGAAACTGTTTGTCGAGATGGTTGTATTGGGGCAGATATCCCATACTGATTTCCCTTACTTCCTCTCCGTCTTTATAAAAGCGGATGCTGCCGTCTGTGGGTTTCATCAGTCCCAGGATGAGGCGCATGAGGGTTGTCTTGCCACCACCGTTGGGACCGATGATGCCAAGATAATCGTCTTTACAGACGGTGAGGTTGATGTCGTGGAGCACCTCCTTGCCTTCATAGCCAGCAGAAAGATGCTCGATTTTTATGATTGGAGTCATATGATTGTAGTTTTTACTTCCCAACAACGATTTTCTTGCCTTGTACCGCTGCTGCCGCTTCCTGCATCGCCCAGTTCCAGTCGCCCTGCAATGGATTGATATTCATTGGCTTGGTGTGGCTCTCGTTGATGAATGTATTGGTGTTGCGGTTGGCAAACTCTGCCTGTATCAGGCAGAACTTGATCTTTTCTTTTCTGGCTCTCTCTATGAGGCTTTTCAGCTGGGCGGCACTCGGCTCCCTGCCTTCTTCCTCAATGGCAAGCTGCTCCAGCTGGTAGTCGCGGGCAAAATAAGTGAGGATAGGATGATAAATCACAAACTTGCGAACCATCTCGGGATGATTCTTGAAACCCTCTCTGATGGTGCTGTCTCGCTTGTCGATGATCTTCAGCAGCGACAGATAGTTCTTCTCAAAGAATGCCTTGTTCTTTGGCTCCAGATTGCAGAGTGCCTTGAAGATGTTGCTGGCTATGATGCGGGCGTTGCTGCAACTCATCCATACGTGTGGGTCGATGTTGCCACCTGGAGTCTTGGCAGGCTTGATGCCCACGGAAGTATCTATCACCTTCATGTCAGGAGCGTTGTCCTGCAACTTCTTCATCCAGGTCTGTTCAAAACCGATGCTTCCCACTTTCAGATAGAGGGCACTCCTGGAGAGTTCCATCATCTGCTGGGCATAAGGCTCGTAAGTTTCAGGATTGTTGCCGTTGGATACCATCACGTTGACATCCACCTTATCTCCGGCAATCTTATCAACGAAAAACTTGTAGGGAGGGATAGTTACGGTAACAGCAGGTTTGCCATCGCTGTTGGCGACAGATTCCTTTCCGTTACTTTCTGCGGTGTTGCCTTTCTGCTGGCTGCCTTTACAGCCCGCGAAAACCACGCATAATATAATAAGGTATAAATACTTTCTCATAAGCAGTCAATCTATATAAATCAATTCTTTGTTTTCTTTGCAGCTTGTTTAAAAGATGAAACTGAGTCCGTAAACCAGCAGTACATATCTCAACACCTTTCCGATGGTGATGCTGATGACAGAAATCACGATGTTGGCTCTCGTCAGTCCCAAAACGATGGTGATGGCACTTCCCAACAGGGGCAGGAAGGCGAAGAACCCCATCCAGGCTCCTCTGTCGGCCATGAAATGCTGAGCCTTGTCAAGACTCTCTTTCTTTACATGCAGATATTTCTCTATCCATTCCAGCTTGCCCATCCGTCCTACGCCATAGTTGAACATAGAACCGAGCACATTGCCGATACTTCCATACAGTACGAGCTGGATAGGTTCCAGTCCGGCAGCCTGTAAGCCCGACATGACCACCTCGCTGCTGAAGGGAAAGAAACTGCCGGCAAGGAAGGCTGATACCAGCATGCCCCAGTAGCCCCAGCTCATTAAGAAATCTATTATCCAACTCATAGTAATATGCTCTCTGGTACGAGTATGTTGTAAGCCATGATAAGTACCAGCATGATGAGCAGCAGGATGAAGGAGATGTTGGTAAACTTACCTCTGGTGAATGTGATGAAATGGGCGATAAGCGGTGCTGTATTCACAATCAGAATGCCGCCCAGTTCCTGTATATGTTGAGGCTGGAGGACGATGAATATGATGCAGGCAACCGATATCATGATAAACGTTTCGTAGATCATGCGGGTGCGTATCTTATCGCCGTAGCTGGTGCGTATGAAGTGGATGGAACCGATGATGGTGAGCAGGGTAACGAAACTCAGGTTCAGAACCTGATGGTCGGTAACCTGCGAATAATCAAAGAGTTCGCTGTAGTTGATGAATTCGCGGAAGTGGTTAGCCAGCCCCTGTATGTTGTCGGTATAGAAGAAATAACCGGCTGCAAACCAATAGGGCACGATGAGACCTACCAGGGATGCAAAGAATGTCTTTACGCTAAACGAGAGGGTAAACACCATCATCATAATCCACAGTATAGGCATGAAATAGCCTATCTGCACGAAAATCATCGATGCCAGACCGATGCAGGCAAAGGCGTAGAAAGTCCAGCCTGTTGAGCGTTTATCCTGATAGCAATTCCAGATAATGAGATAAAAGGCGATGAAACACATCGTCACAATACTGCTTTTTAAAGAGAGGTGGGGGAGTCCTGCCATCGTCATTAATGCCAGAAAACTGCAGGATACCATTCGGCTGTAGGTACGCATGAGGGCATTACGGTTGTTCAGTTCCACCATCAGCAGGGTAGACATGGCTGTGAAAGCAAATTCTACCCAGATATTGGATACCAATAAACCTACTGCAACCCAAACCAGCGTGGCAAGGGTTGCAGTAATAGGTAAAGAGTAGCGGCTAGCCGCTACTTTATTTTGAAAAGTTTTCTTTCTTAACATCTACTTCAATGTTGAATGCTTAAAACAATGTTGAATGTTGAATGTTGAATGTTGAATTGCCTAACGGACTCAAGGGCGCTAGCCTAATTCAACATTCAACATTCAACATTCAACATTAAAATCTAAAGGTCCTGTCCGATATCTGAACGGAAGTACTTGTCGGTGAACTGGATCTTCTGTGCCTCGGAAAAGCTCTTCTTCAAGGCTTCTTCCTTGTCCTTGCCGTAGCTGCTTACGCAGATGACACGACCACCGTTTGTTACTACCTGACCATCCTTCATGGCTGTACCGGAGTGGAATACTACCGAACCTTCCACGTCATCGATGCCCTGGATAGGATAACCCTTCTTGTAAGCCTCAGGATAACCGCCGCTTACGAGCATCACGCAGACTGCTGCACGCTCATCAAACTCGATGCTGCGCTTGTCCAAGTCGCCTGCTGCTACACCTTCGAAGAGATCCACGATGTCGCTCTTCAGACGGAGCATCACGCTCTCTGTCTCAGGGTCACCCATACGGCAGTTGTACTCGATGACCATAGGCTCGCCTTCAACGTTGATCAGACCGAAGAAGATGAATCCCTTATAGTCGATGTTCTCCTCTGCAAGTCCCTCTACGGTAGGACGGATGATGCGCTCGTCAACCTTCTGCATCCACTCCTTGGTAGCGAATGGTACAGGGGTAACGCTACCCATACCGCCGGTGTTCAGACCGGTATCGTGCTCGCCGATGCGCTTGTAATCCTTAGCCTCAGGCAGAATCTTG
>ENA-OPRX01000431-OPRX01000431.1-human-gut-metagenome-genome-assembly--contig:-NODE-431-length-27971-cov-8.308175_pt1 | contig 27971 bp, 27 predicted proteins | sample MGYA00241450_ERZ501892 | MGnify/ENA primary metagenome ERZ501892 (study PRJEB25962, sample SAMEA2042223) | human gut metagenome | biome: human gut; feature: human-associated habitat; material: faeces...
CATGCATCCGAAAAGCCCCGCAAACCGCCTTTCGGGAACGCACGGCGCGAAGATCCTGCCAGGAAGGCCCCCCTTTTCGCTGCACGGGCCCCTCGAATCATGCACGGCGCGCAGATCTTGCCGTCCGCCGTAGCGTCAAACCGCCCGAGCGCCCGCAACACCGGTGCCGCCGAACAGCGCGAGCCGCCAAAGCTAGATCGCTCGGCCCAAGAAACACAGCCCAGGAGGCAGCGCCCCCGTCGCCTCCTGGGCAGCAAGTACCGCCAGCAGCTCCCTCGGTACCGCCACTGCTCTTTGCCAACACCAGCCAGTAGCTTGTCGCCCGGCGAACAACTCTGTCATTGCCGACAGCGCCTTCTGTAGAGACAGCATCCACGCCGCCCCCGCCCCGCCGATTCGCCGAGCTGCGCTCGCCCAAAGGGAGGGCTATCTTCCCTACTTGCGGCGTCTGTCTTCTGTGTTCTTGGCAGATGCGATCAGCTTATAAACGCCAGGCGGAGCCCCTTCTACGCGATTATTTCGTTATGGTTGCGTAAGAATCGGCATCCATCTGGTAAAACGCAGGCACTACCTATACAATGGGTCGGGTGCTCCAGGGGCCACGTGCCCTATAGGACTATTAATAAGGAAAAGAGGTTACGATGGCAGTTGTTGCATATTGCGTTAAGTGCAAGGAAAAGAAGGAAATGGTAGACCCTCAGGAAGGCGTCACCAAGAACGGCCGCGTTATCACCAAGGGCACCTGTCCCGATTGCGGTACCAAGATGTCTCTCATCGGTGGCGTTGCTAAGAAATAGCTCTCTGTTTCGTTTTCACAAGCAGGCATTTTGCACCTAAGCCCGCTCGGCTCATGCCAGCGGGCTTTCTTGTTTGTTCGGGTGGCCCATGTCGAGCGGGTTTTTGTTTGCCCGATCGGTTTGCTCGGGTCGGTGCCTGCTCAGCTTTGAGCGGACCGTTGTTAGATCTTAATAGACGAAAATGGCAAGTGAGCGAACCAGTCGTAAGCTACTGACCTGGGAAAACATATATAGCTCAGGTAATCTTCAACAGGAAGGTTACAAAACTTGACAATGATGCACTTAGATTTTATTATTCCAATTGTCGAAAAGGTCCACGTGAGTGGGCCTTACTGGTATCCGTGAAAGCCCACGAGGCCGCAAGGCATCGAAGGCGATCTGCAAGCCCGCAAAGGCGAAACGAATATCTCGGCTCTAACTTAGGTAAGAACAGAATGGCCGCATCGCACAACTCGGCAACAGCGGGCGGTCGCAACTGAAAGGACATAGTAAGATGGCAAAGATCATTGGCATCGACTTGGGCACCACCAATTCGGCAATGGCAGTGATGGAGGGCTCAGAGCCTGAAATTTTGGTTAACGCAGAAGGCGACCGCACCACGCCTTCCGTTGTTGGCTTTGGCAAGGACGGCGAGCGCACGGTAGGCAAGGCCGCAAAGAACAAGGCCGTTACCAATCCTGAAAACACCATCGCATCGGTAAAGCGTTTCATCGGTCGTTCTTATGCTGAGACCGGCGAAGAGCAGAAGACCGTTGCTTACATGGTAAAGAATGGCAATGGTGGCCGTGCTGTTGTGGACATTGACGGCAAGGACTACATGCCTGAAGAGATTTCCGCAATGGTTCTGCAGAAGATCAAGTCCGACGCTGAGAAGCGCGTAGGCGAGCCCATCACTCAGGCAGTTATCACTGTTCCTGCTTACTTCAACGACGCTCAGCGTCAGGCAACCAAGGACGCAGGCAAGATCGCTGGTCTCGAGGTTATGCGTATCATCAATGAGCCTACGGCAGCGGCTCTTGCTTACGGTCTCGACAAAACCAACAAGGATGAAAAGGTTTTGGTCTTCGACCTTGGCGGCGGTACGTTCGATGTTTCCGTTCTTGAGCTGGGCGACGGCGTATTTGAGGTTTGCTCTACCGCTGGCGACAACCACCTGGGCGGCGACGACTGGGATCAGCGCGTAATCGACTGGATAGCCGATAAATTCCAGGCTGAAAATGGAATCGATCTTCGTGCCGACAAGATGGCTCTGCAGCGTCTGAAGGAAGCAGCCGAAAAGGCAAAGATGGAGCTTTCCTCCACCACCCAGACCAACATCAATCTGCCCTTCATCTCCGCTGGTGCAGCTGGCCCGCTCCATCTGGACTATACCCTTTCCCGTGCCGAGTTCGAGCGCATCACCAAGGATCTGCTCGACCGCTGCAAGAAGCCTGTTGAGCAGGCTCTGCGCGACGCTGGCCTTTCCACGGGCGATGTTAACGAGGTAATCCTCGTTGGCGGTTCCACCCGTATGCCTGCTGTTCAGGAGCTGGTGAAGAACATGACGGGCAAGCAGCCCAATATGTCGGTTAACCCCGATGAGGTTGTAGCCGTAGGTGCCGCAATTCAGGGCGGTGTTCTCACGGGCGAAGTGAAGGATGTGCTTCTGTTGGATGTAACGCCGCTGTCGCTGGGTATCGAGACTCTGAACGGTGTGTTCACGAAGCTGATCGAGGCCAACACGACGATCCCGACCCGCAAGAGCGAGATCTTCTCGACGGCTACCGACAACCAGCCTTCGGTTGAGATCAACGTATGTCAGGGCGAGCGTCCCATGGCGCGTGACAACAAGTCGCTGGGTCGCTTCCACCTCGATGGAATACCGGCAGCACCGCGTGGTGTGCCTCAGATCGAGGTTACGTTCGATATCGATGCCAACGGTATTGTAAATGTATCCGCTAAGGATCTGGGTACCGGCAAGGAGCAGCACATCACTATTACCGCTGGCTCCAACATGTCCGATTCCGATATCGAGAAGGCTGTCAAGGAAGCAGCTGAATTCGAAGCACAGGATAAGAAGCGTAAGGAAGCTATCGAGGCAAGAAACGAAGCAGACTCTTTCGTATTCCAGACAGAGAAGGCTCTGAATGAAGTAGGTGACAAGGTACCCGAGAGTGACAAGACTCAGGTACAGGCTGATCTGGAAGCTGTTAAGGCAATCCTGGAGAGAACCAAGGATCAGGAAATGAGCGACAGCGATGTAGATGAACTGAAGGCTGCAAAAGAGAAACTGACCCAGAGTGCACAGTCCGTATTCACCAAGATGTATGAGCAGGCTGCACAGGCACAGCAGGGAGCCCAGGGCGCAGGTCCTGACATGAATGCACAGGCCGGCGGCAGCAATGCAGGTGGTTCCGCAGATGATGATGTCATCGACGGAGATTTCAGAGAAGTATAAATAACTTCACAAATAGAGCAATCCGTGATATAACAGTAAATGCTGTGTAACAGTGATTGTGATAACAGGCGGCACAGGGTATGCGAAAGCGTGCCCTGTGCATAACCGTCTTAAGATTTATGTGATAGAGGTGCAGAAATGGCAGAGCAAAAGAGAGACTATTACGAGGTCCTCGGTGTAGATAAGAATGCAGATGATGCTGCAATCAAAAAAGCATACCGTGTATTGGCGAAAAAATACCATCCCGACATGAACCCCGGAGACAAGGAGGCAGAACAGAAGTTTAAAGAAGCTTCCGAGGCTTATGCCGTGCTGAGTGATCCCGAGAAGAGACGCCAGTATGATCAGTATGGTCATGCGGCATTTGACGGTGGTGCAGGCGGAGCCGGTGGATTTGACTTTAACGGTGCAGACTTCGGAGACATCTTTGGAGATATTTTCGGAGATATTTTTGGTGGCGGAAGAAGCAGAGGTGCCAGAAATAACGGACCTATGAAGGGCGCCAATATCCGCACCAGCGTGCATATTACATTTGAAGAAGCTGTTTTTGGCTGCAAGAAAGAAATTGACCTGACGGTAAAAGAGACCTGTAAGACCTGTAACGGCTCCGGCGCAAAGCCGGGTACCAGCCCCGAGACCTGTACCAAGTGCGGTGGTAAGGGTCAGGTTGTATTTACCCAGCAGTCATTCTTTGGCACGGTACGTAATGTACAGACCTGTCCTGACTGTCAGGGAACCGGTAAGGTAATCAGGGAGAAGTGTCCGGATTGTCGTGGTACCGGATACATTCCGATGAAGAAGCGTTATGCAGTAGATATCCCTGCAGGTATTGACAACGGACAGTCCACCCGTATGCCGGGACTGGGTGAGCCGGGTGTCAACGGCGGCCCCAGAGGCGATGTGCTGGTAGAGGTAATTGTCGGTCGTCATCCGATCTTCCAAAGACAGGAATTCGACATCTTCTCTACCGTTCCCATCTCTTTTGCAGTGGCTGCACTGGGCGGGGAAGTACTGATCGACACCGTAGACGGTAAGGTGGTCTATGATGTGAAGGCAGGAACGCAGACAGATACCAAGATCCGTCTGCGCGGCAAGGGTGTTCCTTCCTGGAGAAATAAGGATGTCCGCGGTGACCACTATGTAACACTGGTGGTACAGACACCCGATAAATTAAAACTGGAGGCAAAGGAACTGCTGAAGCAGTTCGATGCACTGACCGGAGATTCCCTGAATGCAGTGAAAAATGCAACCGAAGCAGGAGAAAACGGATCTAAGGAGAAAGACTCCAAGGATGGCAAGAAAAAGAAGTTTTGGAAATAAGATTGGTAGCGCCTTTTGCTGACAATCTTATGAATAGCGTGGCTCATTGCGGAGAACTCTGTATTTAAAATCCTTATTTTTACTAAAAAAATACAAAAATACGAGATATTACCATGCAAAAAGCTGTTATTTTCGCTGAGCGTGCAAAATGAAGAAATTCCGTACAAAAATTCCTGATTTGGGAACTTTTTTGTACGGAATTCATTGTTTTTAGGGTTTTTACACCAAACTGGAGAGCTACGAAAGCATAGCCACTCTAGAGAACAAGAAAGACCTGGCGTGGGCATTTGCGCACAAATCCCAGCCATATTCGATACGCGGGGCATAATCATCAATAATAGTCAATCAAGCCCCGGTTTTATTCGTTATGAGGGATGTAATTATCAAATCTTGTGTGTAGTGCCCCGCATCTTGGTTTAAGGGTACAGACCAGCTTGCCCCTGTCACCTGTGCCCACGCTGAGGCAGAAGAAGGGTACAGACCGGCTTGCCCCTGTCACCTGTGCCCACGCTGCGACGGAAGAGAGGCACAGGAGGGCGTTCGCCGCATAGGCAAAAGTAAAGACAGCGATTTGTGCGCAAGCGCCCATCGCTGTCCTCACTATGCGCGGCTCATTGCCCGCGTAACTCTCAAGTTAGCAAAGCCAAAAATACCACCCGGAAAGGAGTATATTACAAAACTCTTCGGGCGGTATTCTAAGGAACGATCAATGATTGCTACAGTGGGTTATTTCGTCTCGTCAGTGGCTTCGGATTCGGTTTCGTCAGTCTCTTCCTGTCCGTATGCACCGATATGGAACAGCTGTTGTTCACCGGAGGTTGTGACATGGACGCCCTTCTCCTCCAACTTCAGGTCTTTTACATACATGGTCTTGGTCGTCTGGGGCAGTGTAGCCAAATCGATCTCAATGGGCTCCAACAGATGTGCGGGATCAGCCTTGTAATGTACTTCGGACAACTCTGCTTCAAAGATACCCTGTACCTTGTCCTCATTCAGATATACAATAGGAACGGTAGCAGATACGACTTCACCGGCTACCAGAGCCTGGAAGTCCAGAGCCATATATTTCTTCGTCAGAGGATCAAAATCAATATTCTTCACCAGAACATCTACATTTTTGCCGTCCAGTTCCAGATAAGCCTGCGTGCCTTCTTTCGCGTTTTTAATGAAAGCAGCTGCATCCTTCTCTGTGAATTTCAAGGATACGTTTTCCTTCATTTCTTTGCCGTACAGAACACCGGTGATAAAACCGTCTCTTCTTAATTTCTTTGCCTTTTCCTCAGGATTTCTTTTCTCAGCTTTTAATGTCAACATAACAATTGCCTCCTCTATCTCTACGTTGGTTTGGTGTAGATGAGAGCTTGTCGGAAGTTCTTTTCACACTATGGTTATTATAGCATATATAGAACAAAGTAAACAGTAAAAATGTCACAAAAATAAGGAAAAAAAAGTAAAAATTACAAGCAAATTTCAAAAAATGCTCAGAGAATGTCATCTTCACCATTGCATCATAAGAACATACTACAACATATACAACACGTTACAACAAGAAAGTAAATGGTTGCACGAAGCAGTAAAATAGGGTATACTTTTCGCAAATACATTTGAATTTACTGGGAGGACACAAGGATGGATATGAATATTGTATGCCTGGATCTGGAAGGAGTACTGGTACCGGAGATCTGGATCGCATTTGCGGAGGCCAGTGGGATCCCGGAGCTGAAGAGAACCACCAGAGACGAGCCGGATTACGATAAATTAATGAAATGGAGAATTGGGATACTGAAGGAGCATGGTCTGGGACTGAAGGAAATTCAGGATACGATCGCGAAGATCGACCCGATCCCGGGCGCGAAGGAATTCTTAGACGAGCTGCGCTCTATTACCCAGGTCATCATTATCAGCGATACCTTTTCACAGTTTGCCGGTCCTCTGATGAAAAAATTAGGTTATCCGACCATTTTCTGTAATTCTCTGGAAGTAGCTGAGAACGGAGAGATCACCGGATTTAAGATGCGTGTGGAGAATTCCAAATATACTACGGTCAAGGCACTGCAGTCCATCGGCTTCCAGACCATCGCCAGCGGCGACAGCCATAACGATCTGGGTATGATCCAGGCCAGCAAGGCAGGCTTCCTGTTCAAGAGTACTGAGCAGATCAAAAAGGATCATCCGGAGCTGCCGGCATATGAGACTTATGATGAATTGATGGCAGCGATCAAGAGCGCACTATAATAAAAGACATTATTTAAAATAAAAGACATCTTTCATTAAGAGAAAAGGAAGCAAAAAAGGAAGCGTGGGTATCGAGCAGGATGCCTGCGCTTTTGACGCCCACATTATACTAATTTGGAATGAGGTAATCATGGGAATGGAGCAGGAACAGACACCCCATAAGCGCCGTGTGCGGTATAAGGGAAAATATCCGAAAAAATACGAGGAAAAATATAAAGAATTACAGCCGGAAAAATACGGAGATACCATTGCCCATGTCATCAGCAAGGGCAATACGCCCGCAGGTATGCATAGATCCATTATGGTACAGGAGATCCTGGATTTTCTGAAGATCCAGCCGGGAGAGACCGGATTTGACGCGACGCTGGGGTACGGTGGACATACAAAAGCTATGCTGGAACAGTTACAGGGCCGTGGTCATATCTATGCCACAGATGTAGATCCGGAAGAGTCTGCCAAGACGAGGAAACGTCTGGCGGATGCCGGGTATGGAGAGGATATCCTGACGATTAAATTGCAGAATTTCTGTACCATAGATGAGATTGCAAAAGAAGCCGGTGGATTTGATTTTATCCTGGCGGATCTGGGAGTATCTTCTATGCAGATCGATAATCCAGAGAGAGGATTTTCTTTTAAGGTGGACGGACCCCTAGACCTGCGACTGAATCAGACACAGGGTATCAGTGCGGCTGAGCGCTTAGATACGATCAGCAGGGAAGAACTGGCGGGAATGCTCTATGAGAATTCCGACGAGCCCTACTGCGAGGAACTGGCGAAGGCGATCACCGATGAGATCCGCAAGGGACACCGGATCGATACCACGACGAAATTAAGAGAAGTGATCGAGAAGACCCTGGATTTTCTCCCGGAAAAGGAGAAAAAAGATACGATCAAGAAGACCTGTCAGAGAACGTTCCAGGCTCTGCGTATTGATGTGAACCGTGAATTTGAAGTATTGTATGAGTTCATGGAAAAGCTGCCGGGAGCATTGAAACCCGGAGGAAGAGTCGCGATTCTCACATTCCATTCCGGTGAAGACAAACTGGTAAAACGAGCACTGAAAGAAGGCTGCCGGGACGGAATTTATGCAGACTATTCCAAAGATGTAGTGCGGCCATCGGCAGAAGAATGCGCGCAGAACGGCAGAGCCCGTTCCACGAAAATGCGCTGGGCGATTCGGGCGGAAGAATAACAGACTGACAGATAGAACAAAGGAGGTGTGGGAATGACTGTCATGGAATATATGAATGCACATAGGGAAGATATGGAGCCCTGCGAGTGCGTGATCCTGCCGGACGGCAGTGTAGAGGAACCGCAGCCTTCCCATATTAAGAAACTGGAAGAGATCTCCGGCGAAGATAAACTGACACTGAACAGCCGTATGGAGAAAAATATGGAGCCCATATTTTTCATGGTGGAGTATACCGGCTGTATGCTGGTATGGAGCACCCGTGTAGTGGTGCCTTCCCATCCCACAGCGGCACAGGAAGAGACACTGGAGAACCTGTATTTTGCGGCGATGCTTGCTCCGGGCTATCACAGAGAACAGGTAGGACCGACCTATGAGGAATGCGTGAAAAAAGCAAAAGAACTGCACTAGAAAGGGAACAGCAAAATGGCGTTTACCCATCTTCATGTCCATACAGAATATTCTCTGCTGGACGGATCCAATAAGATTAAAGAATATGTAGCCAGAGTCAAGGAACTGGGCATGAACAGCGCAGCGATCACTGATCACGGTGTTATGTACGGTGTGATCGATTTTTATCGTGCGGCAAGGGAAGCAGGAATTAAGCCGATCCTGGGCTGTGAGGTGTACGTGGCTCCCAATTCCCGGTTTGACAAGGAACTGACCGGTGGAGAGGAACGTTATCACCATCTGGTGCTGTTGGCGGAGAACAATACCGGTTATGCGAACCTGATGAAGATCGTCAGCCGTGGATTCACGGAAGGCTACTATTATAAACCCCGTGTGGATATGGAAGTACTGCAGCAGTTTCACGAGGGTATCATTGCGCTGTCTGCGTGTCTGGCAGGTGAAGTGCCCCGATTGATTTTAAAGGGCATGAAGGAAGAGGCGAGAATGGCGGCCCGTAAGTATGAGGCATGCTTTGGCAAGGGCAACTATTTTCTGGAATTACAGGATCACGGCATCCCGGAACAGCGCACGGTCAATATGGAACTGGTCCAGATGAGCAGGGAGCTGGATATTCCCTTGGTGACCACCAACGATGTGCACTATACTTATGCGGAGGATGCGATCCCTCATGACATTCTGCTGTGCCTGCAGACGGGCAAAAAGCTGGCGGACGAGGATCGTATGCGCTACGAGGGCGGACAGTATTATGTCAAGAGCGAAGAGGAAATGAAGGGACTGTTCCCCTATGCCTGGGAGGCAGTGGAGAATACCCAGAGGATCGCAGACCGATGTAATGTGGAGATTGAATTCGGCGTGACGAAGCTGCCGAAATACGATGTGCCGGAGGGGCACGATTCCTGGAGCTACTTAAATAAGCTCTGCGATGACGGACTGGCAGAACGCTACGGCGACGGTGATCAGCCCGCCGGAGAGACCGGACAGACGCTCAGGGAGCGCCTGGATTATGAACTTGGCGTTATTCAGAGAATGGGATATGTGGACTACTTCCTGATCGTGTGGGATTTCATCAATTATGCGAAGGAGCACGGGATCCCCGTGGGACCGGGACGAGGCTCCGCGGCGGGAAGTATCGTGGCATATTGCCTGAAGATCACCAACATCGATCCGATTCATTACAATCTGCTGTTTGAACGATTCCTGAATCCGGAACGTGTCTCTATGCCTGATATTGACGTGGATTTCTGCTTTGAACGGAGACAGGAGGTCATCGATTATGTGGGCAGAAAATACGGCAATGACAAGGTGGTACAGATCGTCACCTTCGGTACTCTGGCGGCGAAAGGTGTCATCCGCGATGTGGGCCGTGTCATGGACCTGCCCTATGCGTTCGTGGATTCTATTGCCAAAATGGTGCCGAACGAACTGAACATTACACTGAGCAGAGCACTGGAGATGAATCCGGAATTCCGCAAGCTCTATCAGGAGGACGAACAGGTCCACCATCTGATCGATATGTGTAAGCGACTGGAGGGATTGCCCAGACATACCTCTATGCATGCGGCCGGTGTCGTGATCTGTCAGAAATCCGCAGACGAATTCGTGCCGCTGTCCAGAGGCTCTGATGGTTCCATCGTTACCCAGTTTACCATGACGACGCTGGAAGAACTGGGCCTGTTGAAAATGGACTTTCTGGGACTGCGTACCCTGACCGTGATCCATGATGCTGTAAAATTCATAGAGAATACCACCGGCAGACACATTGATGTGGATGCCATAGACTATAATGACCCGAAAGTACTGGCTTCCATCGGCACCGGCAGAACGGAAGGTGTGTTCCAGCTGGAAAGTGCCGGGATGAAGAGCTTCATGAAGGAACTGCGTCCCCAGAATCTGGAGGATGTAGTGGCCGGTATTTCTCTGTATCGTCCGGGTCCTATGGATTTTATCCCGAAGTATATCCAGGGGAAAAACCATCCGGAGGATGTGACCTATGCCTGTCCTCAGCTGGAGCCGATCCTGAAACCCACCTACGGCTGTATCGTATACCAGGAGCAGGTAATGCAGATCGTCCGTGACCTGGCGGGATATACTCTGGGCCGAAGCGACCTGGTGCGCCGTGCCATGAGTAAAAAGAAGCAGGCCGTCATGGAAAAAGAGCGGGCGAACTTCATCTACGGCAATCCGGAGGAGAATGTCCCCGGCTGTATCGCCAACGGCATTGATGAACAGACCGCAGGACAGATCTACGATACCATGATGGATTTCGCCAAGTATGCGTTTAACAAGTCCCATGCGGCTTGTTATGCGGTGGTGGCTTATCAGACGGCGTATTTAAAATACTATTATCCCGTAGAATTCATGGCGGCACTGATGACCTCCGTCATCGATAACCCGAAAAAAGTATCGGAGTATATTTTGAACTGCCGGAACATGAATATCGCCATTCTGCCGCCGGATGTAAATGCGGGAGAAGCCGGATTCTCTGTGACAGACGGCAAGATCCGCTATGCCCTGACGGCCATCAAAGGTGTGGGACGTCCGGTCATCGACAGCCTGGTGCAGGAGCGTAAGGAGAGAGGCCCCTTCACAAACCTGAAGGACTTCATCACCCGCATGTCCGACAAAAAAGAGATGAATAAGCGGGCCATTGAGAACCTGATCAAAGCAGGAGCCATGGACGGACTGGGCGGCACCAGAAAACAGTTCATGAGCGTCTATGTGCAGATCGCGGATCACATCGCCCATGACAAGAAAAACAACCTGGCAGGACAGATTTCCCTGTTTGATATCGCCGGCGAAGAAGATAAGGAAGAATTTGATATCCGGATGCCGAATGTAGGTGAATACAGCAAGGAAATGCTGCTTGGCTTTGAAAAAGAGGTCCTGGGTGTCTATGTCAGCGGTCATCCTTTGGAGGAATACCAGGAGTTGTGGCAGAACTGCATCAGCAATACCGCCGGAGACTTTGCGCTGGATGAAGAGTCCGGAGAGGTGGAACTGGTCAAGGATCAGGCGAATGCAGTCATCGGTGGACTGATCGCGGACAAAAACGTAAAATACACCAAGAACGACAAGATCATGGCATTTTTAAATGTGGAGGATCTGATCGGCAACGTGGAAGTCGTGGTATTTCCCCAGGTATACGAGCGCTACAACACTTTGCTTACAGAGGATGCCAAAGTGTTCATCCGGGGCAGAGTGTCCCTGGAAGAGGACAAGGACGGCAAGCTGATCTGCGACCAGATCATCAGCTTCGAGGATGCACAGGCAGCCAGAGCGGCGAACCAGCCTCTGTTCCCAAGGAATTACGGAGGCCGGGGAGGTAGCCGCGGCGGATCCTATGGAAATGGGAACGGCAGTGGGCAGCAGCCGGTCGGTGCCATGTCAGGCGGACAGACAGGCCGAACAGTGGAACAGACACAACCGGGTCAGCGGCCGCAGAACGCCGGAACCGGGCAGAAAAAAGGCATGCCCGCGGGGGCCTGGATCCAGTTTCCCAATATGGAAGCCTATAAGACCAGAGAACAGGAATTGTTACAGGCCATCGCTGACTCCGACGGCAATGACGATGTGGTGATCTACCTGAGAGATATTAAAAACATCAAGATCCTGCCTGCAAATCTCAGGGTAAAAGCCGATGAGACATTAATGGAAAAGCTTGCATCGCAGTTTGGAAAAGAAAATGTTAAATTTATAACGAAACCTATTGAAAACCGCTCAAAAATAGATTAAAATAAAGAATCGAGAAGAGAAAATTATTCGTTCGTTTACTTAGGAGGTAACAGTCATGGCAAAAGAGATTAAGACGATCGGCGTACTGACCAGCGGCGGTGATGCACCGGGAATGAACGCTGCTATCCGTGCAGTTGTTCGTACAGCCATTGCAAGAGGACTGAAGGTTAAGGGTATTAAAAAAGGTTATCAGGGTCTTTTGAATGAAGAGATCGTAGATATGGAAGCCAAGGATGTGTCCGATATCATCCAGCGCGGTGGTACCATCTTAGGAACCGCACGTTGTCTGGAGTTCAAGGAAGCGGAAGGACAGAAGAAGGGCGCTGAGATCTGTAAAAAGCACGGTATCGACGGTATCGTTGTCATCGGTGGTGACGGTTCCTATCGTGGAGCACAGGCTCTGTCCAGACTGGGCATCAACACCATCGGCCTTCCCGGAACCATCGACCTGGATATTGCATGTACTGAGTACACCATCGGCTTCGATACCGCAGTGAACACTGCAATGCAGGCTATTGATAAAGTTAAGGATACCTCTTCCTCTCACGAGAGATGCAGTATCATCGAGGTAATGGGCAGAAATGCCGGATACATTGCTCTGTGGTGCGGTATTGCCAACGGCGCCGAGGATATCCTGCTTCCCGAGAAGTACGATTACAACGAACAGAATATTATCAATAATATCATTACCAACCGTAAGCATGGCAAGACCCATCACATCATCATCAATGCCGAGGGAATCGGACATTCCACTTCCATGGCACGCCGTATCGAGGCAGCTACCGGTATTGAGACCCGTGCTACGATCTTAGGTTACATGCAGCGTGGAGGAAGCCCTACTGCGAAGGATCGTTACTATGCATCTATCATGGGTGCTTACGCAGTAGACATCATGCTGGAAGGCAAGACCAATCGTGTCGTTGGTTACCAGCACGGTGAATTCATCGATTTCGATATTGAGGATGCACTGCAGATGGAGAAGGGTATCAACGATTATCAGTTCGAGGTATCTCGTTTACTTTCCATCTAATTTAACAGTTCAGACATCATGAATAGAAAATATGCGTGGGTGCTTGCACACTACGCATATTTTTCTGCTCATGTCTGAACGGATACGAAGACAAAGGCGTTTCCCATTGCGTGGAAGCGCCTTTTTGACTATAATAAACTCATCCATAGAATGCATCACGTCTGCTTGCAGACAGGGGATGCATTCTATGAGAGGAGTAAACAGACATGAGTATGAAGGACGATAGTCCGGAATACGAATGGATGTTGCGATTTTGAGAGTGCGTAGCACGAAAAATCGCATTATTATGCATTATTATGGCAGGATAGCAGGGAGCAGACAGATATGATCACAAGCAGCAACAATGCAAAAGTAAAACAGGTCGTGCAGTGGCAGACGAAGGCGAAGGAACGGCGTAAGGATCACGTATTCCTGGCGGAGGGCGTCAGGATGTGTGAGGAAGCGCCGGTAAAAAGCGTAAGAGAGGTCTATCTCACAGAAGAACTGGAGCAGAAGCTCCGCCGGAACGCACAGAACGGCGATACTGCATTCTGGGATAAGCTTCAGCAGACCGGCTATGAGACCGTATCCCCGGAGGTATTTGCAAAAATGGCAGATACCCAGACTCCCCAGGGGATCCTCACCGTGTTGGAGCAGCCTTCCTATGATCTGACACAGCTTCTGGAACAGCCGGAGCCTTTATTTTTGATCCTGGAGAATTTACAGGATCCCGGGAACCTGGGAACCATGATACGTACTGGGGAAGGAGCAGGAATAACGGGCGTTATTATGAACCAACAGACTGTGGATATCTTCAATCCCAAGACCATACGGGCCACCATGGGCTCCATATTCCGGGTACCGTTTGTCTATGTGTCGGAGCTATCCCCGGTGCTGACGCAGATGCATGAGCGAGGGATTCATACCTATGCGGCACACCTGAAGGGACAGAAATATTACGATAGCTTTTCCTTCCGGGAGCCCACCGCATTCCTCATCGGCAATGAAGGAAACGGACTGACCAAAGAGATCTCCGACCAGGCCGGGCAATACCTCAAAATCCCCATGGAGGGTAAGGTGGAATCCCTGAATGCCTCGATCGCAGCGGCACTTCTGATGTATGAGGCGCACAGACAGCGAAACCTGTAGGTATAGTAGCGGTTCGGGGCTATATGATATTTAGATAGAAAACGGAGCAGGAGGACAGATATTATGAAGATTGGATTTATCGGATTGGGAAATATGGCAACGGCAATGATCGGCGGCATGCTGCAGAAGGGCATTGCAAAGCCGGAGGACATCATCGGTTCCTCTAAGACAGAAACAACTGCAGAAAAAGTTAAAACAAAATTTAATATTAACACAACAACAGACAATACTGCCGTGGCTGAGCAGGCAGATATCCTGTTCTTAGCCGTAAAGCCTATCTTTTTCCCGGAAGTGATCGCCGAGATCAAGGATGCTGTTAAGGCCGATACCCTGATCGTCAGCATCGCAGCAGGCAGGAATCTACAGTATCTGAAGGATGCATTTGGCAGACCGGAGCTTAAGCTGATCCGCTGCATGCCCAATACGCCGGCCCTGGTACTGGAGGGCTGTACCGGTGTATGCATCGGAGAAAATGTCACGGAGGATGAGACAGAGCAGGTGCTTTCCCTGCTCCGTTCCTTCGGCATCGCAAGTGTCGTACCGGAGCGTCTGATGGATGTGGTCGTGGGAGTCAGCGGAAGCTCTCCCGCATATGTATTTATGTTTATTGAGGCCATGGCGGATGAAGCTGTGGCAGCCGGAATGCCCAGAAAACAGGCCTATGAATTCGCAGCACAGTCCGTACTCGGCAGTGCCAAAATGGTGCTGGAGACCGGAAAACATCCCGGGGAGCTGAAAGACATGGTATGTTCTCCCGGAGGTACCACCATCCAGGCAGTTAAAGTACTGGAAGAGAAGGGCATGCGTGCCGCTGTGATGGATGCCATGGACGCCTGCATCGAGAAGTCGAAATGTATGTAGTGACAGCTCGACCATGAACAGAGTCGAGAGCAAAAATCATGTTAACATGATTTTGTGAACGAATATGTTCATGATTTGAGCGCCGGTTCATGAGCAAAGGTAGTCACGCAGTGACGAAAAGCGTGATAACGCGACTTTGCGAATGGCGCAAGCCGAGCTGTCATGGCTAAATAGCGCCCAACCCTCCCCATAACTTGACAAAAATTTTGTCATCTGCTATGATATTCCGCGTAACAAATTTAACATTTTTGTAACAAACTGGTGAAAATATTAAGAAATACATCATATACTATTCACTGGGAGATCCGCAGGTATACCACCCCGTCCGGGGAATTTTCCTGTGGGAAAGGCGTGTATCAAGATGACAAAAAGCAGAAGAATGCTGGTTGTATGTGCAGGACTGCTCTGTTCTATCTTCCTGAGCATGCAAATGAGCATGACCGCACAGGCAAGCAATACTAAAAACTATGTCAATGATCTGAACGGTGGTGTCGCATCGATCTTAGACCCCGGTTCCAAAAACAGTACTGAGGTCATCAATGCAACGGTGCAGGAATTGAATCTGACATTCCCCTCTGAGGAAGAGATCAGTTCCGGGCTGGTCATGGCAAACGTAAGAGATGCCGTGAATGTACGAAGCGATGCCAGTGAGGATGCTTCCAAGGTCGGCAAGCTGTACAAAGACTGTGGAGGTACGATTTTAGAGCGCAGGGACGGTTGGACCAAGATCCAGTCCGGTACGCTGATCGGCTGGGCCAAAGACGAATATCTCCTGTTCGGGGATGATGCGAAGGCACTGGCCAATGATGTGGGCAGAATGATCGCACAGATCAACACGGAGACTCTTCGTGTGAGAACCGAGGCGGATCAGGAGGCCGGAGTTTTGGGACTTCTTCCCAAGGGCGATATAGTGGATGTAGTAGATAACAGTAATCCCGAATGGGTCTGCATCGACTACGAAGGAGCAGACGGATATGTGTCTGCGGAGTATGTAACAGTAGATTTCCAGATCGACTCCGGTGAGACTTTAGAGGAGATCAAAGCAAGAGAAGCCGCAGAGCGTGAAGCAAAACGTCATGTGAACTACGGCGAATACACCACCGATGCGGATACCACGCAGCTGTTGGCAGCATTGATCCAGTGCGAGGCAGGATGCGAGAGCTACGAAGGACAGTTGGCAGTAGGTGCTGTTGTTATGAACCGTGTACGAAGCGGCGCTTACCCGAGTAGCATTCATGGTGTGATCTATGCGTCCGGACAGTTCACTCCGGCATTGAACGGTAAGGTAAATACCGTATACGAATCCGGCAAGATCAACGCAAGCTGTATCAAGGCAGCGGAAGAAGCCATCTCCGGCGTATCCAATGTGGGAGATCTGACACACTTCAGACGTAACAACGGCCGTGACGGAATCGTGATCGGTAATCATGTATTCTATTAAAATCACAAAATTAGAATCACAAAATTACAAAAGAGGCGGTGTCCCAAAGGGGATGCCGTCTTTTTGACTACAAAGACATCTACAGACAGCACAATAACCATAAGTATCGTGCGAAGGTTGCAGTTGCCATACACATACATTTGTAGTACACTGGATACAACTACAAAACCAAAGGAGTGATTACATGAGTGAAATGGTAACCTTGTGGCTTGTGGTATTGATCGTATCGATCGGGGTGGAGGTCGCTACTCTGGGACTGACGAGCATATGGTTCGCCGGAGGCGCGGCTGTGGCAGTGATCGTTGCCGCATTTCATGGACCGGTCTGGTTACAGATCCTGTTATTTTTTGCGGTATCTCTGCTGCTGTTATTTTTCACCAGACCCATCGCAGTCAGATATTTTAACAGAGACCGCGTAAGGACGAATGTGGAAAGCATGATCGGCAGACAGGCGATCGTGACCAGTGAGATCGACAATCTGCAGGGCATCGGCCAGGTGACGGTAGGTGGACAGGAATGGAGTGCCAGAACCGAAGCGGACGGGATGAATTTACAGCCCGGGACCGTGGTGGACATTGTGGCAGTCAACGGGGTCAAGCTGATCGTTAAAGTGGATCCCCAGATGGCAAAAGTGACGGAAAACTTATCAGAGCCGCAGTCGTAAGAATCGTGTAGAACCAATACATGAGGGAAAAGTGCGTACAAGGGGTACGCAGCGTACACAAACGTACGCAGAAGGAGGAAAAATGTTAGCATTGATCATTATTGCCGTTTTAGTATTATGTATCTTCGTATCTTGTATTAAGGTAGTTCCCCAGGCAAAGGCTTACGTCATCGAGCGTCTGGGTGCTTACCAGGCAACCTGGAATGTAGGACTTCACTTAAAGATCCCGTTTATCGACAAGGTTGCCAGAAAAGTTAACTTAAAGGAGCAGGTAGCGGACTTCCCGCCCCAGCCCGTAATTACCAAAGATAACGTAACCATGCGGATCGATACCGTAGTCTTCTATCAGATCACCGATCCCAAGCTGTTCACCTACGGCGTAGAGAACCCTATGATGGCGATCGAGAATCTGACTGCCACCACCCTGCGTAACATCATCGGTGACCTGGAGCTGGATCAGACCCTGACCTCCCGTGAGACTATTAATACCAAGATGCGTGCGGCACTGGATATTGCCACCGATCCCTGGGGTATCAAGGTGAACCGTGTAGAGCTGAAGAACATTATCCCTCCCGCAGAGATCCAGAACGCCATGGAGAAGCAGATGAAGGCAGAGCGTGAGAGACGTGAAGCCGTAACCCGTGCCGAAGGTGAGAAAAAGGCTAAGATCCTGGAGGCAGAAGGTGCCAAGGAATCCGCCATCCTTCGCGCAGAGGCAGACAAACAGGCAGCCATCCTCCGTGCAGAGGCAGAGAAGGAGAAGATGATCCGCGAGGCAGAAGGTGAAGCCGAAGCCATCCTCAAGGTGCAGCAGGCGAATGCCGACGGTATCAAGATGCTGAAGGAAGCGGGTGCAGATGCCGCAGTCCTGAAGCTAAAGAGCCTGGAAGCATTCGAGAAAGTAGCGGACGGTCAGGCCACCACCATCCTGCTTCCCGCAGAGCTGCAGGGCATTGCCAGCATAGCAGAGACCTTCAAGGCAGCAGCCGGCAAAAAAGCAGAATAAAAGTCATACCGAATAGAATCAGACAGATCAAAGAGGATCTCTTCCGGAATGCCGGTAGGGATCCTTTTTTGCTCCAAGGATCAGGAAACGTGGCATCAAGTGCATGCTGCGAGGGGTTGAAAAACGCCGGATAATGAAGTATATTGATTACATATAGCTAAAAATAATACAGAGGCCGAAGCCTCGGAAAAGAGGAGTATTATGGATTTAAAGGGACGCGATTTTTTGAAATTATTGGATTTCACGCCGGAAGAGATCGAATATCTGCTGGACCTGGCGGCAGACCTGAAAGATAAAAAGAAAAAAGGAATCCCCGTAGATACTCTCCGAGGCAAGAATGTGGCTCTGATCTTCGAGAAGACCAGTACCCGTACCAGATGTGCTTTTGAAGTGGCAGCGCATGACCTGGGAATGGGTACCACTTATCTGGATCCCACTGGATCCCAGATCGGTAAAAAAGAAAGCATCGCCGATACCGCCAGAGTACTGGCAGGCATGTTCGAGGGTATCGAATACCGTGGCTTTGGACAGGATATCGTAGAGGAACTGGCGAAATACTCCAAGGTTCCCGTATGGAACGGACTGACCAATGAATTCCATCCCACCCAGATGCTGGCAGATCTTCTGACCATCCGTGAGCATTTCGGACACCTGAAGGGGATCCGTATGACTTATATGGGAGATGCCCGTTACAACATGGGAAACTCTCTGATGGTAGCCTGTGCGAAGATGGGTATGCACTTTACCGCATGCACTACGGCAAAATATTTCCCGGCAAAAGAGCTGGTGGCAGAGTGTGAAGTAATCGCGGCACAGACCGGCGGCAGCATCACCCTGACCGAAGATGTGAAGGCAGGTACCAAGGATGTGGATGTCATTTATACGGATGTCTGGGTATCCATGGGTGAGCCGGACGAAGTATGGACCGAGCGTATCAAGGAATTGTCCCCTTATCAGGTGAATAAAGCGGTGATGGATAATGCCGGTGAGCAGGCGATCTTTATGCATTGTCTCCCCGCATTCCATGATCTGAAGACCAAGATCGGTGCCCAGATGGGTGAGCGTTTCGGCATCACCGAGATGGAAGTCACCGACGAAGTATTTGAATCCGGACAGTCTCTGGTATTTGAAGAGGCAGAAAATCGTATGCACACAATCAAGGCAGTGATGGCGGCAACTTTATGAGTATGAAAGCAAAGATATTGGAGCTCCTGCGGGAAAAGGAGACTTACGTCTCCGGACAGGAACTCTGTGAGCAGTTCGGAGTATCACGGACTGCCGTATGGAAAGCAATCGGACAACTGAAGAAAGAAGGCTATGTCATCGAGGCGGTACAGAACAAGGGGTACCACCTGGTGGATCAGGCGGAGGAGGTCTATAACCAGGCCGATATCCAAAGCAGACTGAAGACAAAGTGGGTGGGACATCCCTTACTGTTTTTCGACAGCATTGATTCCACCAATATCCGTGCCAAGCTGGAAGCGGAACAGGGAGCAGAGAGCGGATTGTTGGTCGTAGCGGATCAGCAGACTGCCGGACGGGGCCGCAGAGGCCGCGGCTGGGAGAGCCCTTCGGGAAGCAATATTTACTATACGTTAATGCTCAAACCGGATTTCAATGCGGACTGCGCACCGATGTTAACGTTAGTCATGGCACTGGCGGTGGCTAAGGGTATTCGGCAGACTCTCGGACGCGGCAGTGAAGAAGGTGCGGCAAAGGTAGGCATCAAGTGGCCCAATGATATTGTGGTGGATGGAAAAAAAGTCTGTGGTATCCTCACGGAGATGAGCATGGAACAGGCTTATATCCATCACATTGTCATCGGCGTGGGCATCAATGTGCGCAGGCAGGAATTCCCGGAGGAGATCCGGGACCGGGCAGCAGCCATCGACGAACAGTGCGGATTCCGGATCTCCCGCAGCCAGCTGATCGCGGACATCATGGAAGCTTTTGAGGAGGATTATGAGATCTTCTTACAGACCCATGACCTGAAAAGGCTCAGAGACTCCTATGCGAAACTCCTGGTGAACCGGGACAGAGAAGTCTGCGTGCTGGATCCCAAGGGAGAATTCCGCGGTACCGCCCGTGGAATCAACGACCAGGGCGAGCTTCTCGTAGAAAGACAGGACGGCAGCATAGAGGAAGTCTATGCCGGTGAGGTGTCTGTGCGTGGGGTATACGGCTACGTGTAGCATCTGAGGCAGCGGAGCGTGATGCATCATGAACCAGAAGCAGATTTAGAATAAAAATAACAGGATAGAAAATTATGGACGAGAACAAAATTGTACTCTGCGGCGCCAATGCCTATGAGAAAAAATATTACTTTAACGAAGAACAATTCAAAATGATTCCCGAATCCATCAAGGAAGAACTGCACATCATCTGCGTGCTGTTCACTGAGGAAGTGGGAGGCGTGTTTACCATCGCCTTTGAAGAGGACGGCAACGTGGTCATGGAGACTAACGCGGATGACGATGACATCTATTACGATGAGGTCTCATCCGGACTGCTGATCGCTGAGATCCGTCGGAGCAGACAGGAGCTTTTCGAATCCTTAAGTCTGTATTACCGTGTATTTATCAAAAAAGAAGATGTTTCGGAACTGTTGGATGAGGAGGACGGCGAATGATATTTGTCATAGACGTTGGTAATACCAATATGACCATGGGTGTCTTTTGTGGGGAAAAACTGGCAGCTACTTTCCGGATCATGACAAAGACTCCCAGAACTTCCGATGAATACGGGATCATGATCACACAGCTGTTGAAAAGTAACGGAATTAAGACCTCGGATATCGAAGGAGCCATCATCGCCAGCGTCGTGCCGGATGTGATGCATTCCCTGACCAGTTCTATCATCCGCTATCTGCATACGAAGCCTATTATCGTAGGGCCCGGAGTCAAAAGCGGTATTAAGGTTGCTACAGAGGATCCCAGAGGTATCGGTGCGGACCGTATCGTCGATGCGGTGGCAGCCTATGTGAAATACGGCGGACCTGTGCTGGTACTGGATTTCGGTACTGCCACCACGTATGACCTGATCACGGAGGACGGAAGATTTACCGCAGGTATCACAGCTCCCGGCATCCGCATCAGTTCCGAGGCCTTATGGAAAGAGACGGCGAAGCTGCCGAATATCGAGATCCGCAAGCCGAAGACTATTCTGGCACAGGAGACCATTACCAGTATGCAGGCCGGTCTGATGTATGGTCAGATCGGACAGACGGAATACATCATCCGCAAGGTAAAGGAAGAGAGCGGTCTTGCCAATCTGAAGGTGGTAGCCACCGGGGGATTGGGACGTGCCATCGCAGACGAGACCGACAGCATTGATATTTATGACAGCTCTCTGACGCTGGATGGACTGCGGATCATCTACGACAAGAACCGAAAGTAGTATCCGGGAAATAAATTAGGATACCGGACCACGGAGAGATTATGAAGAAATTACAGATTGGCAATGTGACCCTGGATAATCCCATCATCCTGGCACCTATGGCAGGCGTATCCGACCTGCCATTTCGTCTGCTCTGCAGAGAAATGGGAGCAGCACTGGTGTGCATGGAGATGGTGAGTGCCAAGGCAATCTATTATAACAATAAAAATACTGACAGCCTTATGGAGATCCATCCCGACGAGGTGCCTGCTTCCTTGCAGCTGTTCGGTTCTGATCCGCAGATTCTTGCGGAGATGGCAAAACGTATCGAGGAGCGTCCTTTTTCCATTCTGGATCTGAACATGGGATGCCCGGTACCAAAGGTAGTGAATAACGGCGAGGGTTCCGCACTGATGAAGGATCCGAAGCTGGTGGAGCAGATCCTGACGGCATTAGTCAGAGCCATCGACAAGCCGGTGACCGTGAAGATCCGGAAGGGTTTTGATGATGACCATGTCAATGCCGTGGAGATCGCGAAGATCGCGGAAGCCTGCGGTGTGGCAGCGGTAGCGGTGCACGGACGGACCAGAGCCCAGTATTACAGTGGACAGGCAGACTGGGACATCATCGCACAGGTGAAGGATGCGGTGAAGATCCCTGTCATCGGTAACGGCGATGTGGACAGCCCCGAGAAAGCGAAAGCCATTATGGATCAGACCGGCTGTGACGGCGTCATGATCGGCCGGGCGGCAGAGGGGAATCCCTGGATCTTTAGAGAAGTGGTCTCGTACCTTACAGACGGCACAATCCCGGCACGCCCCACGAACAGAGAGAAGCGGGAACTGATCCTGCGCCATGCGGCATTGCAGCTGGAATACAAGGGCGAATATACCGGCGTCCGGGAGATGCGCAAGCATCTGTCCTGGTATACCGTAGGAATGCCTCATTCCGCCCATTTCCGCCAGACCATCAACACCATGGAGAAAATGGACGAGCTCATCCGGGGCGTGCATGATATATTCCCGGATGAAGAGTAGTGCCGGGAGCCCGGTGTACAGCAGTGTCTGCGGAAGGCTGGATGCAGCACTGTGCATATAATCGGGCCGGCTGCATACACTGTAGCATGGACACTATTTTGTATCTCTATCCGGTGAGACAAACCGTGGAACAGAGGGCACAGGCAGCGGTATGTAAGTCACAGCCTGTGCAAAAGGGAAACGCTCCCCGGGGAAAACTTTTTAAAATATTCCATGCACTGTGGAAAACTGCAAAAACGCAGAAAACTATGGAGGCAGTGACTGTTCGCCGGACGGAATATCTATTCCGGGATTACCGTCTGGTCAGGGCGGCAGTGACGGGAGCGGATGGCACGGAACAGAAACAGACGGAGCAAATACTCCGGGAACAATTGCGGGAACTGACAGAGGATCCGGACCACACATACATTGTGTGCCGAGAACCCCTGTCTTTTTATTACGGAAGGGAATTCCGGGAATACCGGCAGCAGAACTGGGTGGAACATCTGCTGCGGTACGGAGAAGATGTGATGGGACATCCGCTGTGGCCGGATGTAATCGTGCTGGGGAAGAATCCCTTTCTGTCCTACGTGCTGCTGCGGTATGTGGCGGCACTGCGCAGCGTGAAATGGTACCTCACGGACAGAGAATATCGGGAGGAGGAAGACGAACTGACCTGGGAACTGGAAGACGAATACGGACTGATCCCGGAGATCCGCCTGTTACCGGAAGCAGCAGATTACGACAGGGTGCGGCTGGAGGCGACGGCGCCCTGCCTGGTGCTGGATTTTAGCGACAGTGATAAAGTCTACGGTGTCGGGCTGGCAGCGGGCAGCGTCTGGCTGGATTTTCCGGCATCGGAGGAAAAGGAACGCCGTGTCACGTCCGGATGTCCGCAGATCCGTTATTTTTCCATGAAAAAAGAGTGGAAAGACCCGCGAAAAGCCTTGGAATACCTTGACACCATCAGTAAAAATGGGTATAATAACTCGGTTGATTAGGCTAGTATAGTTGCCGGGAGTGTCGGTAGCGCAAAATATAGAAAACAGGAAGGTGCGGTATCATGCAGGAAAAGAAAAACATTTTGACCTACGAAGGCCTCAGAAAATATGAGGATGAGTTACATGATCTGAAAGTGGTAAAACGTCAGGAAGTGGCTCAGAAGATTAAGGAAGCAAGAGAGCAGGGAGACCTGTCCGAGAACGCTGAGTACGATGCAGCGAAGGATGAGCAGAGAGACATCGAAGCCCGTATCGAAGAGCTGGAGAAGATCCTGAAGAACGCAGAAGTCGTAGTCGAGGATGAAGTAGATCTGGATAAGATCAACATCGGCTGCCAGGTCAAGATCCTGGATATTGAATACAGCGAAGAGCTGGATTACAAGATCGTAGGTTCCACCGAGGCGAACAGTTTAAAGGGCAAGATCTCCAACGAAAGCCCCGTAGGTAAGGCACTGATCGGCCATAAGGTCGGCGATACCGTAGAAGTAGAGACACCCGCAGGTGTATTCGCATATAAGATTCTGGAGATCCAGAGAAGTAACGTTGAGTAAGTAAAATAGAGTAAGGAGTGGAAAAAAGTGGCAGATACACAGAACACAAATGTACAGGAGCAGGATATTCACCAGCTGCTTAAGGTAAAGCGCGAGAAGCTGGCTAACCTGCAGCAGGCAGGCAAGGATCCTTTTCAGATCACCAAATATGATGTGACCCATCACAGCACCGATATCAAGAACAATTTCGAAGAACTGGAAGGCAAGACCGTCCGTATCGCCGGACGTGTAATGTCCAAACGTGTCATGGGTAAGGCATCCTTCTGTAATGTACAGGATCTGCCCGGCAACATTCAGGTATATGTGGCAAGAGACAGCATCGGAGAAGAGTCCTATGCGGATTTCAAAAAGTATGATGTGGGCGATATCGTAGGTATCGAGGGCGAAGTATTTAAGACCAAGACCGGCGAGATCTCCGTACACGCATCCCAGGTAACACTGCTGTCCAAGAGCTTACAGATCTTGCCTGAGAAGTTCCACGGCCTGACCAATACCGATATCCGTTATCGTCAGCGTTATACCGACCTGATCATGAATCAGGATGTTAAGGATACTTTCGTAAAGCGTTCCAGGATCATCAGCGCCATCCGCCGTTATCTGGACGGACAGGGCTTCCTGGAAGTAGAGACCCCCATGCTGGTATCCAATGCCGGCGGTGCGGCAGCAAGACCTTTCGAGACCCATTACAATGCACTGGATGAGGACGTGAAGCTGCGTATCTCCCTGGAGCTGTACCTGAAGAGACTGATCGTCGGCGGCATGGAGCGTGTCTTCGAGATCGGCCGTGTATTCCGTAACGAAGGTCTGGACACCAGACACAATCCGGAATTCACACTGATGGAGCTGTACCAGGCATACACTGACTATTACGGAATGATGGATCTGACTGAGAACATGTTCCGCTATGTGGCACAGGAAGTATGCGGTACTACCGTGATCCCTTATGCAGAAGAGACCATCGACCTGGGCAAGCCTTTCGAGAGACTGACCATGGTAGATGCTGTCAAGAAATACGCAGGCGTTGACTTCGACCAGATTTCCGATACCGCTGCTGCGAAGAAGCTGGCAGACGAGAAGGGTGTTCACTACGAAGACCGTCATGTGCGTGGCGATATCATCAACCTGTTCTTCGAGGAGTTCGTAGAAGAGCATCTGATCCAGCCCGTATTCATCATGGATCATCCGGTAGAGATCTCTCCTTTGACCAAGAGAAAGCCGGACAAGCCTGATTATGTAGAGCGCTTCGAACTGTTCATCTACGGACGTGAAATGTGTAATGCTTATTCCGAGTTAAATGACCCCATCGACCAGAGAGAGCGTTTCAAGGCGCAGGAAGCTGCACTGGCAGCAGGTGATGAGGAAGCCAATACGACCGATGAAGATTTCATGAACGCACTGGAGATCGGTATGCCTCCTACCGGCGGTATCGGTTACGGTATCGACCGTCTGGTAATGCTGCTCACCAACAGCCAGGCAATCAGGGATGTGTTATTATTCCCGACAATGAAGAGCATGGGGGCTGCAAAGAATGAAGCTAACAATGCTGCACAGTCTGCTCCGGCTGAAAAAACAGTGGAAAAAGCGATTGCTGAAGTGAAAGAAACATACGATTTCTCCAACGTAGAAGTGGAACCATTATTCAAAGACATGGTTGATTTCGAAACATTCAGCAAGTCAGATTTCCGAGCTGTAAAGGTAAAAGAATGTGAAGCAGTTCCAAAATCTAAGAAACTTCTGAAGTTCGTATTAGATGACGGAAGTGGCGTAGATCGTGTGATTTTAAGCGGAATTCACGATTACTATGAGCCAGAATTCTTAGTAGGAAAGACATTACTTGCAATCACAAATCTTCCTCCACGTAAGATGATGGGAATTGATTCTTGCGGTATGATTATCTCCGCTACACACCTTGTAGAAGGAAGAGAAGGACTCAATGTTCTGATTCTGGATGATAAGATTCCGGCAGGAGCGAAGTTGTACTAAGAAAGTAAGAAATCTTCACAATTTGACAACAAAAATTCTTTTTGACAACAATTTGACAACAAATTTGTATTCAAACATGAATCATCATGAAGAATGGTGATTAGTTGTCAGTAATACTACTCCAACAATATGAATTGTTGAGGGCACTTTTTGAAAGAAAAATCTTTCAGAGAGTGCCCTTTTTTTATTCATTAACAATGTTTGTTGTGGTCGAATAAAAGGTGAAAGGGGAAACAGATTTGAAAACAGAAAATATGTATTATAACCAGCAGAAGCGTTCAGAGGTAAAAGAAGAAGCACGCAGACTTAGAAGAAAATTTCTTCGTTATCAACAAGCTGAAATTGTATATAGTTTGTCACATAAAAAATTGATGGAACTAGCAAATGATGCAGGAGCGATTTACAGAATGGATGGAATTGTTTTGATAAACAGAGAAATCTTTGATGAGTATCTTGAGCAATTTCATGAAAAATAAAGGAACGTTAGTTCGAAGAAAAGGGGATTCGAGATGCATGGAAAAGTTTGGATGTTTTCTCATCTTATTGATGATGAAGATATAGAATTTATGCAACATGAATTTATAAGTTATAGACAAGCTATGGATTATTACAATCTTGGATATAAAAAAGAAAAACCAAAGATGGTGAAGTTTACAAATCAAACTTCAGTAGAGGAAGAAAAGATAGAAGAAGTTTACATTTCAAACTTCAAGAAGTCCCAAAAACAAACTTCAAGAAGTCCCGAAAATAAACTTCAAGGTATTCAGTTAATGAAAGTAACATTTCTTGGATTGCCAACCGAAAATGTCCTGCTGTCTGTTGTTGTTATGGGAGCTGTCATATTAATATGTTTTGGAATTTCTGTAAAATGCTTCAAGTGGGAATAAATAGTTAAAAGAATAAAATTAATTTAAAATCTGCTGGATGACGGTAAAAGAAAAAAGCCGTCGTCCAGCAGATATATTTTCACGCATCTATCATAAATTCGATTTTGTTTTCAATAGATCTTTTTTCATAGAGAATCTCCGTAATAAAATTGCAAACGACGGAGTAAAATTCTTTTTGTGTTGTATAAAATCTGGTGCCACTCAATAGATTGCATTGAAGTGAATAAAATTAGTGGTTACATTTTGGCTACAAAAACATTACGGACGAAGCGGATTATGTGGATAAGCAATCATAAAACACACATAAAACGAATTAATAATACACTTTATAAGCGTTTGTATGAATGTAAAAGACGAAATTAACAGGTTGTTTCTTTTTCAATCAATGAAGCTGGTACCATGCTTTCGTATGGTATATAGTTTTCCAGTGACTGAATTGCAATCTGCGCCATAAGGGAAATATTCTGGTCGATAGAGGTAATGGGATGAACGGCATAGTTGGATGCAGGTGAGTTGTCGTATCCAATCAATTCAATGGTGTTGGGAATATCAATATTATTTTTGAGGCACTGACGTTCAAAAAGACTTGCAATATCGTCATTTGAGCAGAAAACTCCTATTTTTTTACCGGTGTATTTTGTGGTAATATGCTGAACCAGTTTATTCATGGCTTCTGTAGCTTTGGGCAGGTATGGATCTGTGAGATCATTTTCAATAAACCGTTCATAACAAAGATCTTTTACCTCATATTCAAATCCCAGGATTCGTTTAAAGGATGGCCAGTCTTCTCGAAAATCATTATTAATATGAATGAAAACTTCACAGTTGTTACGTATCAAAAGATTTGCGGCAAGTTTGCCACCAGTAAAGTTATCATTGTTAATTTGCTTAAAATTACCGCCGACAC
>ENA-OPRX01000440-OPRX01000440.1-human-gut-metagenome-genome-assembly--contig:-NODE-440-length-27740-cov-9.311613_pt1 | contig 27740 bp, 20 predicted proteins | sample MGYA00241450_ERZ501892 | MGnify/ENA primary metagenome ERZ501892 (study PRJEB25962, sample SAMEA2042223) | human gut metagenome | biome: human gut; feature: human-associated habitat; material: faeces...
ACGCAAGTGGTATCATTTGAGTGCTACAGGTGGTATCATTTGAGTGATATTATCAGATTCGCGAAGATTCGCGAAGATAAGCAAAAAAAAAATCGAAAAAAACAAAAAAAAGTTTGGGAAACCCTTACGGATCCCCCAAATATTCAAAAATAAGCTCCTTTTGCTTCGGAGTAAATCCCCAGCTTCTACTCTTGTAACCATCTGCCTGAAGCTGTTCCATGAGTCCCTTGCATTGCTTGATCCAAACCATCAAGCGCTTTTCAGCACTCTCTGGTTTGGCATCAGGGAAGTAGAGATGAGCGATGGCTCTCTTGCTATATTGATTTGGCATACTCTCAAACTTGTTTTGGGTTCAGAAATGACTAAGATAGAAATCTCAGTGACTTAGATAGAATCCTCAGTGACTTAGATAGAATCCTCAGTGACTTAGATAGAATCCCCAGTGACTTAGATAAAAATCCCAGTGACTTAGATAGAATCACGTGTTAGGGTAGTTCGGATTGTAGTTCGAATACTGCGCCACTTCCGCACCGCTCTTTTCCACCACGAGCCAAAAATTTCCCGTACGTCGGTGCTCACTCTTGAAACCAAGCCTCGCCATGATGCTGCCGATGCTCTGGTTCGACATGTTCTGGCGCAAGGCAGGGTTGGTGCAGATCTTTTCCATGATCTCTGCTGTGGTAACCGACTTGATAAACCTGGGCTCTGTAGATTCATCCGGGATACGAAAAAAACGCAATATCTGCTCCTCTGCAAAGTTGGAAACCATGAAGAGGCGATTGTGCTTACGCATCTTCTCCACATCCTCGAAAGTCTGCCAATATACCCAGCCATCCTCTCGGGTCTTGCCCTTCGATACACTCTGACCCAAAGCCACAGCCTGGGAGTAGAGACCCTCGTAGTTGATAGCCTTTTCTCTAGGGCTCACAATCTTGGTAACAATCCATGGCGAGAAACGGCGGTTCTCCACATCGGTGATGATGTGCTGCTGATTGCTCGTACCGCAGAGCGAAGCACGGTGCTCCAGCTCTGAGCGATACTTGTCATAAGGGCGGCGGAAGGAGAATACCTCCTTGGTCATGTTGCTCTTGAAGGCACTCAGGTTTCTGCCGAATATCGCCTCAAACTCATCCAGGTTCACACTAGCCTTGGTAGCTTGAGCCTCCATGGCATCCTTGTCCAGATAGTTGCTGGTACTGTCGTTCAGGTAGTAAGCCTTGAGGCATGGAGGGAGTAGGGCACCCAGAATGGTGGTCTTGTAGATGCCGCCCTTGCCCACCAGAATCAGCATCGACAGGTTTACGAAGTGAGGATTGAGCCATGCCACCACCATCGACACAAACCACTTTCTGAAATATTCCACAAACTCCTCCTGGGTGTGGCAATACTCCGGACGGTCTTCCACCGTGATTCGCATGGCAAACTCCCTGATGTAATCCGTCTTACCATCCCACTTCGGCAGACTGCGCAGATAGTGGTCCAGCGGATTGAAAGGCTGGCTGTAGTCGCTGGTCACGATATCCCCCAGTTTCTGCACACTGGTATGGATGCCCTTCAGGTCCATCTCCATCCAGATGGAGTGCAGGATGTCGTCGCTCACATCGGTATATTTCAGATACTTGGCATCCTTCACCATGCGGCTCACCACCTGATACTTGCCGGTAACCACGTTGTGAACGAACTCGTAGTTCTGGTCGAGCCACTGTCTGATGAGCTTCAGCGTAGCCTGAGCCGGATAGTCCTCGCCCTTGGCGTAGAAGTGCCATTTGCCGGCAAGTTCGCCATGGTTCTTGTACACACTTCTCACCACGTTTGCCGTCTCGGCATACTGCTGCGAGAACTCGGAGGTGGCATACTGCAGTGCCTTCTCCTCCTCGATGCCGTATTTCAGGCAGCAGTAGGCAAAGCTGGTAACATACTCGTTGTGCTGATGCTCCTCGAATCTTCTGCCCCAGCTCTCAATCATCACCTTGATGTGGGGAGCTGCCTCCTCGATGGTTGGGGTGTAGCCGCCCTTCTTCTTGCGGGTCTTGCTGCTCTTAGGTCTGCCGCCCTTGTTTTTCTTCTTCTCGTTCTTGATGCGTTCCTGGGTAACCTTCAGCTCGCTGGGGGTGAGCTTCAGGGGGATTGCCTCCCAGTTGAAGTAGGCATCAGGGTCGTGGGCAAGGCCGCAGAGTCTGCCGATGTCGGTGGCCTGCTGGTCGGCCTCCCAGTTGAGCAGGGTGTTGTAGAAGCTGATGGCCTTCTTGATGATGGCATTGAAGAGATCCACGATGGTAAGGTCGCAGTTCTCGGCTCTGTCGTATCCCACGATAATTCGGATACCCTGTCCGCTGATGGTGTGATACACGGCTAGGGCATAGGCCGACTGGCATGCCGCCTTGAATATGCCGTCGAGCTGCTCTGCCGGAACATCATGGATGTCGTAGTCCAGGGCCAGCATCTTGGTCTCTGCCTTCACGTTCTCCAGGCTTCTGCCTCTGCCGTCATACTGCAGTGAGGCAGAGATGGCAGGACCGAGGGGCTTAAGCTCGTCGGCATAGCTCTTGCTGATGGCCATTCTCTTGCGATAGGCCATGGTTAATGAACTTACCATGGAGTCCTTTGTGATAAGGCGCTCCAAGTCTTCTCTACTTGCGAGAGGCATGCTCTCGGTGCTCTTGAGTGATGCGAATAGTGACGGCATCACGGTGTCATTTGTTTTTTGGTTCATTGGGTTGTTTTTTTAATTTGTAAAATTTTAGTAGTCGGCTGGAGAATTTTGCCTCTTCGGTCGGCCATTTTTTCTGTGAATGCAAGGCTGTGATGTGAAGGCTTGGTCTCAAAAAACTAGTTTTCCGATACTAAAAACCTATATCTAAAACCCTGATTTTCATTTCATTTACCTTTATAACACGCTGTATATACAAAAGTTCTGGACCCTAGGGTTCACATCACACTCTTGAATCAGCGGTCACTCGGGCTTGATTTCGGTTGCAAAAGTAGTTTTTTCCGGCGAGATTCACCATGCCTTCACCCCATTTTTTGGGTGGAAAACGTACAAGATTTAATGTATTTAAACATATATTTAGTCAAAATTTACAAAAATTCACAAATAAATTCGGGTAAAATGTCAATAATCCCGAAAAAATATATACCTTTACAAACTGAAAGATGGTGGGAGAGTATTTTATTCACATTCGCTCCTTTCGGGGAGGGCAGAATGCTTCTTGCAAAATTTCAGTTAATAATTTAATATACTATCAACAACAATGTTAATAAAAAAAAGTAATCAAAAAAATGTACTCAAGAGAATTGGTACATTTTTTCTTGGTGTGTTTAAAGACCTGTCAGAAAAAGGTACTCGCGTTACCCAGGAAAAGTTGGATAAGGTGTATGGTGTTTCCAAACATGATTTAGAGTCAATCAGAGCTGGAGATGATATGAAGTTTACCCATATGCTGAGGGTGATGCGAGCTTACCTTTTCCAGTTTAAAAGTATTGAGGATAAGGTGAATCATCTTATCTAGGTACTGGATGTTGTTAGAGATCAGGATGTTGATAACTATGGTCCAGAAGGTTCTCCTTTTGGTATGAGTATCAAGGATGCCATCCAATATATGATCTACACAAAAGCATTGGAGTTGATAAAGTTCAACACTGAGGAACAAATCAAAAAGAAACGTCATGATTTGCTGGTTAAAAATCAACAGATAACAGATTAAGGCGAATGGTTTCTTTGTACAAAAAAATCTGCCCCTCTGCTTCGCAGCAGAAGGGCAGAAAATCGCATTTACAAGCATCGCTTTTAAATACATCAAGTTTACTTTTTTATGCAAACTTGATTTCGCTAATGATTAAACTTTATCTTACTTTTACTAACTATACCCTATATCCTTTTACCATCAACGGCCATTATAGATGAACACTGATGAACCTGGCAGATTCAATGTCAGAGGAGTATCAATGTCGATAGGCTTGTTGATTGGCATACCCTGCAATTCAGCCTGGCTGAAGGCATGGGTCAAAGTAATCTTTCCACGAACATAAGAAGGTATCTCCAACGCCTCTCTCAGGGTCGTGGTGAAGCTCTGTGCACTGGCAGAAGGGTTACGCAAGGTAAGCACACTCTTCTTGCCGTTCCATGCAGCCCAGCCATATACGTTTGCCTTCTTGCCATCCCATGGATTGCCACCAACCCAGTGAGCATCTGGCAATACGTCGGCCTGCTCCTGCTGCCACTTGATGCACTCTGCCAAGTCTTTCCACAACGCTCCTGCGTTGCCCTGGTTGTCCTTGATTTCGTCCATCAGCTTGTAGTCGTTATACAGCTCAACCATGCCCGAACCGCAGGCAAAGGCGCAGCGCATTTCACGAACGATTCCGTCGTAATCCATGTTCTTGGAAACGGCACCCCAACGGCTCAGGATGAATCCGTGAGTCATCAATGTGTTGATAGGGCACACTGGTGATCTCTGAATGAAGTTCTGATATACCAGGCGGTCGCGATAGGTAATCCAGCGCTCACGGTCGGTGCCCTGGTCACCTGCCTCGCCGTAATCACCTTCCTGGCGCCATACTGCATCTGTGAAGTGGAACCAGAATGGAGAAGCCCATGTTCCAACGGTGGTGTTGAGGAAGATGTCTGGACGCTTCTGGCGTACGGCACGCTCGATGCTGATGATGGCCTCGGCATTCTCCTCGCCTCTGGTTCCTTCGTCAGGACCAATGGCAGAAGCCTGGGCACTGATACCATCAAACTTGAAGAAGCGGAAGTCATAACGGTCGATCATGTTGGTGCAGCAACGGATGAAGAAGTTGTAGTAATCTTCGTTGCTCAGCTGCATGCCACCCTTAGAACGCCAGTAGGCACGGCGATACTCGCCCGACTGGCCATAGCCGCCCACAGGACCCAGCCAGGCACCGATACCTGTGCCCATCTGCTTAGCCTCGTTGGCTGGCTCATCGAATCCGTTAGGGAAATTAGGATTGAAGGTCCAGGTGCCATACTGGTCCCAACCATCATCCCATACGAAGGCCTTTGGAGCCATCTGATATTTATCATAGAAATGTGTCTTCCAGTGACTTGCCACGTCGGCACACTGTTCTACGGTCATGTTTCCTTTGTAAGAAGGAGCTGGTGCATTGTTGCGGTCGATGTTCAACTCATACCATGAAATATATACAGGGTAAGGTCGCCATGCCACTGCTCTTTCACGCTCGCTGTAAGCCAGGAAAGAGCGGCGCAACTGGTTAGGCGCAACCAAGCCCACTACGGAACTGATGTTCCAGGTTTTTCCAGCTTTTAAAGTGGTGTTTCTTCTCCATAAGCCTTCTATGTGAGTAGCATTGCCTTCGTCCTTGCTAGAATTCAGACCCATTGGGGTTTCCAGACCAGCAAAGATATGATTGCTTGCCAGGATGGCACCACGGGTATTACCCACCACTTCTGGAGCGGTGTAGGTACTGTTCTTGGCTACCAGGTAGTTCATAGCCACGATACCTTTCATAGACAGGTCTCGGGCTGCCTTGATATCCATTTCTGTGCGCAGGTAGTGAGAGCCGTCCCTCAATACGGCACGCCAGGTGATAGAGAGGTCGCCGTAGGTAAAACGGGCTTCCAGAGCCTTGCCAGCATAACGGAGAGAAGCTGTTGCTGCAGATGGATCCTCGCCGAGGGTAACTATCTTTACATCTTCCAGCTTCATCTTAGATGCGGCCACGGTGCTGCCGTCGCCCAGGAGAACCTTAAACAACTCTGTGTCAGGTTGCAGTCCCAGTTCTGAACAGCCGTTGAAGTAGAGCTTGCCCCCGGTATTGATGAAAGAGGCTTTCAATACCTTGTTGGCCAGCTGATAGCTGTTTGACTTCTGGGTGATTTTAGCTACACCCGGTTGCTTTTTCTGGGGAAAGATGACAGCTTGTGCCCAACTCCCCATACATATAGATAGTGGCATTATAAGAGTAAGTGCCAGCTTTAATAAATTGTTTTTATTCATACTGATAGTAAGTTGAAGCCCCTTGAAAAAAGGGAGACACCATCCGCTTATGGTGTCTCCCCTTGCGTGACTTAAATTATTTTGTTAATGTACATGTAATGGTCCAAATCTTGGTCTCTCCATTGGCAGCCTTTACTGCATACTTGTGTGGAGTGGACCAGTCGGCTGGAACACCCAACTTTGGAGAACCTTCAACAGGTAATTGAACTTTATCTTACAAAACTAATCTACATAGTCAGTTTCTTACTTTTCATCCCAACCTGGGTTCTGCTTCAAGTTCTTATTCAGTGCCAACTGATCGATTGGCAATGGATACAACCAGCGGCGGTCGTTAGCAGTCCACTTGCGGCCAGCAGCATTGTCATAGCTCTCAGCGTAGATGCGGAGGTATGTCTTGCCCTTGTACTCTTTAGTGTTGCTGCTATCAAAGGCGTAGATCTCGTTATACTGCTCCTTCACCTTGTCGGTAACACGGATACCCAGAGTGGTAAGAGGATTCTCCAACAACTTCATTGCATTCCAGCGCTTCAAGTCGTCCATACGGAAGCCTTCGCCAACCAACTCGATACGACGCTCACGACGAATCTCGTAGAGCAGGTTAGAAAGCTGATAACCATAGTCGATAGGCTTCTGGTCAGCAACAGGGTTCACTGTAAGGTGAGCCATGCCTACACGGTCGCGAAGCTGGTTGATGGTCTTGTCGAGAACAGCCTGGGTGCAAGTACCCAACTCGGCATTAGCCTCGGCGTTGATGAGCAATACCTCTGCATAGCGGTAGATGAACCAGTCGTAAGAGGTGTTGCGAGCCTGCCACTGAGTCTCGTCAGCAGAGTGGAACTTGGTACATGGATAACCTGTTACACCACCTGATACTGAGCAGTCTGGCATCTTGTTCTGCTCCTGCTTGTTGTTGCGGATCCAGAATGGCTTGTGCTCGTTGTCGATGAGCTGATAGAGACGTGGGTCACGGTTGGCAATCTCTGTCTCCAACTCTTCGTCACCCTGGTAGCCTGAACCCTGGTTGTAGATAGGTGTACCATCCTTCATCAAGAACGACTCGATGAAGTCCTTGCTCAAGCCCATACCGTTACCACCAGCCTGACGGCCAGTTTCGTGGGTAAGGATACCTGTCTCGTAGAAGCGAACCATGATAGCCTCTTTGTTGTCTGAAAGGTCTTCCTGAACAAACTGGTTGGCATAGCTGAGTGGATAACCCTCGTATGCTCTTGTGCCGGCACCGGCGTCAGTACCCTTTACGATGGCATATTTGCCGCTGTTGATGATTTCATCGGTCAGCTCCTTAGCCTTTGTAATGAGGCTTTCTGCAGTCAAGCCGTCAGAACCAGTCTCCTTGTGATACTTCATGTAAGTACCGTAGTAGAGGCATACACGAGCCAGCTGGGTGCGGGCTGCATCCTTGTGCAGACGGCCTTTCTCGGCCATTGTCTTCTCTGGGAGCCACTTAATGGCAAACTCCAAGTCTTCGATGATCTTATTCAATACGAAGTTGCGTGGGTCACGACCCTTGAAGAGCTCTGCGTCATCGCCAGTCTGGAGGTCACTCTCATACCAAGGCACATCACCGAAATTACGGATCTTGCTATAGTAATCCTGTGCTCTGAAGAAACGGATTTCTGCCACATACTTGTTGATGTCGGCCTCAGAGCCAGAAGCTGTATGATAGCGCTTTAGGAAGTAGTTGCAGCTGCGCACGTTGCCCCAGCCCCAGCCACCGTCTGATGTAGGAACTGTGTAATTGTTGAACAGATAACCACTAGGGCTATTGGTTACAAAGTTATCACTCTCGCTATCAAGAGTAGATGAAGGACCTGCCAGCATATTGCTGTAGATACCATTGGCGTACATCTTGAGGTCGTTGGCACTCTTCCAGTATGACTTATCTGTAAATGAGTCCATAGGGCTCAAGTCGGTATAGTTGCAAGATGCAAGTGTCATACCAGCCATCATACTCAAAATGAATATATTTTTAATTTTCATTGTCTGTCTATTTAAGTATTAATAATACACACTTTACGATTCTCGAACATTAGAATGATAAGTTCATACCTACAGAGATCTTCTTGTTGATAGGGTAAGTCATGTTACCAAGTGTCTCTGGGTCAGCGAACTTCACCTTCATAGGAGTGAATGTAAGGAGGTTTTCACCCTGTACAAATACTCTGAGGCGAGCAATGCCCACCTGCTTCAGCAAGTGTGAAGGGATAGAGTAACCTAATGTTACATTCTTCAAACGCAGGTATGCTGCATTGAGCATGTAGCGAGAAGAGGTCTCGTGGTTGCTTCCGTTTACACTGTAGTGATGGAGTTTTGGGAAGTAAGCACCACGGTTGTCCTCTGTCCAGTAGTCGAGAGCTGTGGTCTGTGGAGTACACCACTCATCAGTGAAGCCCCAGAATGCAGGACCGCCCCAACCACCGAAGTAGTCGCGCTTGCCGATACCCTGCCAGAACATCTCGAAGTCGAAGCCCTTATAGTCAGCTCCTGCTGTGATACCGTAGGCATAGCGAGGGGTAGAGTTACCCAGAATCTTGCGGTCGCCTGGCTTATCTACTGTGCCTTCGCCCCATGTTACCTTTTTGTCACCATCGAGGTCTTCAAACTTCACGTCACCTGCACTCCAGTGGCCGCCGTTGATAGCCTTCTGATCCCAGCTGGCTGCTTCCTCGTCGCTCTGGAAGAGTCCGTTAGATACCAAACCCCAGATTTCGCCCAGCTTCTCGCCCACGTAGTGGTCGCCGAGGAGACGTGCATCGTTAGAGTACTTGGTGATTTCAGACTGGTAGTCAGACAATACACCCTTGATGTGGTAGCCCAAACCGCATTTCAGACGGTCACTCCACTCTACAGAGATTTCCCAACCGGTGGTCTTCATGTTGGCTGCGTTGCTTCTTGGCACGCCAGTACCGAGCACTGAAGGCAGGGTAGCACCCTTGGTCAACATATCCTTGGTGTCACGGCGATACCAGTCGAAAGATGCACTCAGTCGGTTGTTGAGCCATGTGCCATCAATACCGATATCAAACTGGTTCACGGTTTCCCATGTAAATGAGCTACTTACCAAGCCAGGAGCATAAACTGCTACAGGACGTGTGCCGCCCAGCAATACGCCAGCCTTTGTGCTCAAGCCGTAGGTAGCCAGGTAAGGGAAGTTGCCAGATACGTTCTGGTTACCCAGAGAACCGTAAGATGCACGAATCTTCAAGTTTTCCCACCAGCTGCGCAATGGCTCGAAGAACTTCTCCTCTGATACACGCCAAGCTACAGAGCCTGAAGGGAAGAACGCATAGCGGTTGCCCTTGGCAAACTTAGAAGAACCGTCCTCACGGCCGTTGAACTCGAAGAGGTACTTGCCCATGTAGTCGTAGTTCAGGCGGAAGAAGAGACCGTTGGTTGACCACATGCTTTCGCTACCGCTGGTAGAGATGTCACCATAGGCGAGGTTGATCTGTGGAGTATCGTTGTCGATGAGGTTCTTGCGGCCCACCCAGTGATACTTGTTGTGCTTCTTCTCCTGGTTGTAACCCACGAGCACCTTGAAGTTATGCTTCTCTGCCAATGACAGTGAGTACTCTGCGAAGGCATTGAATGCCTGATAGTAGTCATCGTAGTTAGATACGGTGATACTGCTTGGGTTGGTCCAAGGATAGTAGTTCTCTGTTCCTGGAACGGCTGTATAGTCGTAGAAGTTACGTACGTGTTCGTTAGAGTTTCTGCCGTAGAAGTTCCATGTATAGTCGGCGTTGATCACGAGACCCTTGATAGGAGTGATGCGTACGGCACCTGTCATCCACAAGTCGTTCTGGCGATACTTGGCGTTACCACCCTGCTCCATGATGGCGATAGGGTTGGTGTAGCTACCCTGACCTGCATAGTGGCCATCAGGATGCTTCACTGGCATCAGTGGGCTCAAGTCGTTCTTCATCATACCTGAGTATGCGCTCAGACCAGAGTAAGCGGTAGGGTTCATCGCTGTGGTACCACCGGTAGGGTGGAGCTCTGATGTATAGGTATGTGAAATCTTGGCACTTACGTTCAGCCACTTAGTGATGTTGGAAGAGATGTTTACGTTAGCGTTGTACTTCTTATACTTATCGTCGCCAGCGGTAAGGATACCCTTCTGGTTGTTCATGGCGATGGATGCATAGTAGGTAGTACGGTCGTTACCACCGCTGATGTTGGCATTGTAAATCTGAGAGAATGATGTCTTGTAAAGCTCATTCCACCAGTCGGTATTGCCGCAGTAGCCATACTTTGCCTTGTCGTATGCCTCCTCGAAGAATACTGGGTCCTTGTGGGTTCCGTTGAAGTATGCTTCTGTATATTTATAAACCTGATCCTTGAAGTATCGGCCGGAACCACCGTCGTTCTTGTTAGCCTCGTCCATCATCTTGAGGTACTGCATAGAGTTAACGTTGTGGTATGACTTGGCAGGGCTCTGCCAGTAACCTGTGGCGTTGAAAGAGATGTTAGGCTTGTCGCTCTTGCGACCCTTCTTGGTAGTAATGAGGATTACACCGTATGCTGCGCGCGCACCGTAGATGGCTGCAGAAGAGGCGTCTTTCAATACAGAGATAGACTCCACGTCGTCTGGATTCACGAGGTTGGCATCCATCTGCACGTTATCAACCAATACCAATGGGCTACCGCCGTTCAACGACGTGTTACCACGGATATTGTAGCTAGAGCTGGCACCAGGGGCACCACCACTGTTCATGGATACGTTGAGGTTAGGAACAACACCCTGGAGACCCTGACCGATGTTGGTGATAGGACGGTTTTCCAAAACCTTACCATCTACGTTGGCAACAGCACCAGAGAGGTTTGCCTTCTTCTGTGTACCGTAACCTACTACAACGACTTCTTCAAGGCCTTGAGTATCTTCTTGTAGTGTAACATTGAGGCTTCTTCCGTCCCACTTGATTTCGCTGTTTACGAAACCGATGTAGGAAACAACGATGGTTGTACCCTTAGTTACACCCTGGAGTGTGAACGCTCCGTCCAAATCGGTAACTGTAGCATTCTTCGTGCCTTTCACTGATACTGACGCACCAATAATAGGTTCACCGGTAGCATCCTTTACCACACCTTTGCATGCAGCACCCTGTTGTGCAACCATAGTTGCTCCGAATGTGCTTGAGCTAGGAACAGTACTCGCATTGGCGGCACCTACTAAAATCGTAGATAGTAATAGGGTCATGCCAAACTGACTTCTTTTGTTCATAATTGTTTGGTTTTAAATGTTATTTTTAATTATATAGGATGAATATTTTCATTCTAATGAATAGTTAGCTATTATCTACGTTGCAGTTTTATAAACTACGCCATAGTTATTTAAAAACGTTATTAACGATGCCTTGTTTATGTTACACACTTAGGGCATTTATTATTTTCGGTTGCAAATATATGGCTTTTTTAGTAAACTTGGATATTTTTGATAGTTAATAAATATTAAATGGGGTAAAAAAGGATATAATTTGGTGTTAAGCAGGCAAGAAGGCTTATCGGGATATCAAGAACTCTATTGATACGGCGAAAAATCAGGGTAAGGAAGAAGGTCTTGCCGAGGGCATTGAAATAGGTAAGAAAGAGGCCAGAAAAGAAGGAAGAGAAGAAGGAAGAATTGAAGCTAACACTGAAACAGCTCAGCGTTTGCTGGCTATGGGACTTTCTGTCGAACAAGTAGCCGAGGCTACTCAGCTGCCTTTAGATATCATTGAAAAACTGAGCAGATCTTAATAGTTTGCTCCCGTCAGGACGCCTAGCTGCAAGGATAAGGCACCTATGATTAGTGTTTATCTCCTACTTCGATTTACGAAATATAGTTAATAAAGAATAAATAATGGCGTGTATGTTTACATATATGCTAACTATTTTGTATTTTTGCATTATTAAAAAAGGAGAATATGTTTGAGCGACCGAAATTTAAAATCATATACTCTAATGAGGTTATTGAATTTCTCAATTCTTTAGAAAACAAAGTAAAAGAGAAAATCATGTTTAACATCAACAAGAGCAAATATGTTGTAGATACAGAGCTTTTTAAAAAACTAAAAGGCAGTAACATTTGGGAATTTAGGACCAAATACAATGGTTCTATTTACAGAGTTTTTGCCTTTTGGGATACAGAAGCAGATACATTGGTTATTACAACCCATGGTATCATCAAAAAGACGCAAAAGACTCCGGCGAAAGAAATTCAAAAGGCAGAGTCAATAAGGCAAGAATATTTTAACGAAAAGAATAAAAGATAATGGCAACAATGAAATTTTATACAGAAGACGAAGCTATAGATAAAGTGCTCGGCAAGGAAGGTACACCATTGCGTAATCAATATGAATCAGACATGAATGCTTTTCTGATGGGAGAAGCTATCAAAAAAGCACGCCAATCGAAGAATCTGACTCAAGAGGAACTTGGTGCATTGATAGGAGTAAAGAAATCACAGGTTTCCAGAATAGAAAAAGGAAACAATATTACATTTGCTACCATAGCCAAAGTTTTTAGAGCAATGGGAATCTCTGCCAGCTTTGAAATGGCAGGTATTGGCAAAGTCGCATTATGGTGAAAACTGTATGAGTTGAATCGAAGTATTCTTGCATATAGCCGAGGCTACTCAGCTGCCTTTGGATATCATTGAAAAACTGAGCAGATCTTAATAGTTTGCTCCCGCTAGGCGCTTGCTCCCGTCAGGAAGCCTAGCGGGGGATAATGCCTGATGGGGGCTATGCTGTGGAAGAAAGAATATAGTAATTAATAACTAATAAATAAAATATGAAATCTATTAACTTGATTATCTTGTTTTTGATGGCTGTATTGCCAACCCATGCTCGTGGCAATCTGCACAATCGGTACAAAGTGCACTGAGTAGAGTGCAATTTTTGTTAAAAAGTGCACTCTGCTCAGTGCACTTTCGCTATTTATTCGTATATTTGCAGCAAATAACAACATAATCGGGCATAAAAATGGAACAGTTACAAACAACATTTGACAAATTGCTGAGAGAAACGAGTACCACGTTTCATCGCTATATGTATAATCGCATCAATTGGGATGCTCGTATGATAGGTCTAATGGGACCAAGAGGTGTAGGTAAAACAACTTTGGTGCTTCAACACATCAAAGAACAACTACCAAGAAAAGACTCACTCTATGTACAGGCAGAAGATTTTTATTTTGCCAATCATAGGCTCACCGAACTGGCAGATTCATTTGCAAAGATGGGCGGAAAGTATCTTTTCATTGATGAAATCCATAAATACAAGGATTGGGCAAGAGAGTTGAAATTAATATACGACTACCATTCCGAACTCCATGTAATGTTTACCGGATCATCTGTTCTCGATATAGCAAAGGGGGCATTTGACTTGAGTCGTCGTGCGCTTATGTACGAGATGCAAGGTCTATCATACCGGGAATATCTGGAACTCTTTCATGGAATCCACTTTCCTGTATGTACTTTAGAACAGCTTCTGCAACAGAATGTCAATATACCGAATGGCTTCTTGCCATTAGAACATTTCGCAGACTATCTGCAACGAGGGTATTATCCTTTTTCTGATGGCGACATCAGGATGTATATTCAGCAAGTGGTCAATGCAACGATAGAAACCGATATTCCGCAATATGCAGACCTTACGGTTTCAACTGCAAGAAAACTCAAAAGGCTACTTGCCATCATCGCTCAAAGTGCACCATTCAAGCCTAACATGAGCCAGATTGGAGGACAGCTGGAAGTTTCTAGAAACAATATAGCCGACCTTTGCACCTATTTGGAGAAAGCTGGACTTATAGGGCAGCTTCGTACTTCAACTGGTGGTATTCAAGGACTAGGAAAGGTAGATAAGATCTATCTGGATAATCCAACGCTCATCTATACTCTTGCAGGAAAGAGTGTTGAGATAGGAACTGTGAGAGAAACTTTCTTTTTCAATCAGACACGCTCACTCATACCTGTAACAGTATCACCTATATCTGATTTCCTGATAGATGGGAAATATACATTTGAGGTTGGTGGAAAGAAGAAAAAGCAAAATCAGCTGCAGAACATAGAAAATGGATATGTAGTAAAGGACGATATAGAGACGGGGTATGGAAACATCATCCCGTTATGGATGTTTGGTATGCTCTATTAGGTGTTATATTCCGTATCTGCAATATTCGGATAAAAAACAAAGTTCACAAGGTTGTGGACCACAACCTTGTGAACTTTTAATAGTATATTGTAAATCAGGTACTGAACTTTCGCAGGGCGTTTGGAGCTTACATGCGAAACTTGAGTTTTAAACAAACAATTCGTTCATCGTAGTCTGTTTCTGTACGATGTCGCTATGTTTGTTCTGCTTCTCTTCCTATCAGTTTCTGTTCCATATCTTTTGTTATTTTCTGCGCAAAGATATAAAAAAATACCCATTAGCGCAAATTATCCCGTTAGGCGCTCGGCGGATTTGCAATCCGCCGTTAAAAAATATCCTAACCTTTTTGGGCTTTGCGGATTTGCAATCCGCAACATCCAGTTTGTGCATTTCGACACCAGGCGGGAGTAAACGCAAAAAAAGAGGAAAGCAATGCTGCTTTCCTCTTTTTAAGTGTTCAGGGTGGAAGGTGGGACTCGAACCCACGACATTCAGAACCACAATCTGACGCTCTAACCAACTGAACTACGTCCACCATATTGGTTATGTTTTGCTTTTTCAAAAATAGTTGGGTGGAAGGTGGGACTCGAACCCACGACATTCAGAACCACAATCTGACGCTCTAACCAACTGAACTACGTCCACCATTTTTTAAGCGAGTGCAAAGGTACGGAAAAAATTTGGTTCCACCAAATATTTCCGTACTTTTTTACATTTTTTTTATTTTGCAGGGCTATTTGGCACTACAGGAGCTGCTTTTTCAGCTGCTGCAGGCGCTGCCTTCTCTGCTCCGGCTGCTGCTGGAGCTGCCTTCTGAGCACCGGCTGCTGCATCCTTGCTGGCACCTGGCATAGCAGGAAGAGCGGTCTGCTCCTGGGTAGCACCCTCCATTACGCTGCTCTCGCCCACAGCCTGTGGAGCTACGTAAGCGCAAACTATGCTGATTACTACCATCAGACCGGCAAGGGTCCATGTAATCTTTTCTACTACATCGGTGGTCTTGCGAACACCCATGATAGAGTTGGTTGAAGAGAAGTTAGATGCCAATCCACCTCCCTTTGACTCCTGGATCAAGACGATGAGTACCATCAAGATGGATACCAGGACAATCAATACTACAAATAATGTGTAAATCATTTTTTTAAAACTAGTTTTATTATTATTATTTATTTTCTTTTCTTCTCGTTGAGCATCAGTTTTTCCAGGAAGCGGAGCTGATCTACATAGAACGCACTCTTCTGAGGATGCTGCTTGTACAGGCGGTCGATAATCTGATAGGCTCGTTCGTACTTGCCCTGCTTGATGTAGATTCGGGCAAGGGTCTCCGTGAAGACACCACCGTTTTCTGAGGCAGCTTGTGCTTCGGAAGAATCTGCTTCTGCAGTTTCCTTCTTCTCCTCCATCTCTTCCATCTCTTCCTTCTTCTCCATCAACTCGCTCTCCTGATCCTCCTCCGCCTCCTTATCCTTGTGGAGCTTGAATCCGCCTTCTTCTATGAAGTCGTCGATGAGGGTGATGGTTCTTGATGGCTGCTCGTGCTCGGTTTCCGTCTCCGTCTCCATCAGATAGGCTACGTAGTCAACGGCGGCATCGGCTGGCGTTGGCTTGCGTTTCTCTTCCGGTTCCTTCTCCCTTTCCTCTGCTTCGGTTGGGATGGAGTGCAGGAAGTGGTCGATGAGACTGCTGGTGCGGTCGCTCTTCGGCTTGCCTTCCACAGCTTCGTGGCGGTTTGAGTTCTGGCTCTTGAGCTGATAGTGGGCTGCCTCTACCATCTGGAAGATGACCTTGCGATCGGAGATGTAGATGGCGGCACGGCGCAGTTCCTCGTTGAAGCTCGGGTCGTGGAGTAGGTACAGGTTCTGCAACATCAGAAGGCGAGCCGTCTGATAGTACGGATAGAGGGCCAGGAGGGCGCGCAAATCATAGAGCGTCTCCCGGTTCATTTCCTCAGGATGTTGTATCAATCTGTTTAGTTCCACGATACTATTAACTTTAAACTATAAACTATTAACTCTAAATTCTACTACCAGTTTGCCACGGTGGCGTTGAAGATCTGGTCAACCAGGTCTTTTACCATCTGCGTTACCAACTCTTCCTGCACAGAGGCGAGGCTCTGGGTGGTATCGTAGGTCTTGGCAGAGGTGAACTGGCGCTCGAAATCTTCGTTGTGGTTCTTGGTGTTGGTGAAGCGTACGTTCACCGTGATGCTCAGCTCGGTCTGGGCTGAATATCCCTCGGCACTCACCGACTTGTTGCGCTGTGAGTATTGGGTAATCTCGCCCTCTATCTTCAGGTCGCCATTGCGGCTCACCTGGCGGAGCTGGGTGTTGCTGGCAAACTTATCCTTCAGTTCGTTGTTGAACATCGGACCCATTGGTCCCCATACATAGGAACTGCGGATAGGGAAGTCGGCCAACTGGATGGTCTTGGTCTTGGTGTAGTCGATGCTGGCGCCGTTGAACTTGTAGCTCACGGAGCAGGCTGCGGTGACACCCATCACCAGGACGATGCCTATTATATATATGTACGCGCGTAGATGCTTCATAAATCGTATTTTTTAATTCTTCTGTAGAGCGTTCTGTCAGAGATGCCCAGTTCCTCGGCTGCCTTCTTGCGGTTGCCGTTGTTGCGTTCCAGGGCTCGCTCTATCATCTGTCGGCTCAGTTCATTGAGGTTGAGCGATTCGTTCTCGCTCTCATTCTCCGTGTCCTTGATTTCCTCTGCCTCTATATCCTCAGCATCCCTTCTAGGTTCGGCATAGATTCTGCCTTCCTGCAGACTGCCGAAGTCGGAAGGGTAGTGGGCTGATGGCATTTCTACTGATGGGGCTGAAATTTCCGATACCGATGGAGAAGTGATGCCCGATACCGATGATGGCATTCCTGAAACCGATGGTACGCCTGAAACCGTGGCTGAAGGCATGCCCGAGATGTTTTGCGGATGATGGCTGAAACCATTGGCACCGCTGAGTCCCCGAGCTTCATCTAGCTGGTCGCGCAGCGATTTCATCTCTCTTCTCAGGTCGCTCACGTTTCCCCTGAGTTCGTAGAGAATCTTGTAGAGCATCTCCCGCTCGCTTTCGTAGCTATGTTGCTCGTTTCCGGCTTGCGGAATGGTGGCGAGCTGGGTAGTTTCCTCATCTCTCGGGATAAACTGCGAGAGGGTTTCGAGATTGATTTCCCTTTCCCGGCTCAACACCGACATCTGCTCGGTGATGTTCTTGAGTTGTCGCACGTTGCCTGGCCACTTATATTTCAGCATGAGCGCCTTGGCATCCTCGGTGAGTGAAATCTTAGGCAATCGATATTTCTCAGCCATCTGCATTGCAAAGAGGCGGAAGAGCAGGAGAATGTCGTTGCCACGTTCACGCAGCGGAGGCATCTGGATAGGGATGGTATTCAAGCGATAGTAGAGGTCTTCGCGGAATTTTCCCTCGCTCACAGCCTTGCGCATGTTCACGTTGGTGGCTGCCACAATTCTTACATCAGTCTTTCTGATTTCTGTGCCGCCCACACGGATGTATTCACCCGTTTCGAGCACACGCAGCAGTCGGGCTTGCGTCTGTATCGGCAGTTCACCCACCTCATCGAGGAAGATGGTACCCTTGTTGGCGATGCCGAAATATCCTTCGCTTTCGCCGATGGCTCCGGTGAAGGATCCTTTTTCATGACCGAAGAGTTCGCTGTCGATGGTACCCTCCGGGATACTGCCGCAGTTGATGGCGAAATATCTTTCGCGTCTTCTCGGCGAGTTATCGTGAATGACTCGTGGGATGATTTCCTTACCCACACCGCTCTCTCCGATGATAAGCACGGAAAGGTCGGTCGGTGCCACCTGCAGGGCGACATCGAGAGCACGGTTCAATCCGTCGCTATTGCCGACGATATTGTAGCGTTGTTTTATTTTCTGTAGTTCAGAATTATCCATTTAGCTGCCAAAATTACACATTTTTTTTGAATTAACTGCCTTTTTTGCCCAAAAAGTGGGTGTAATAAGGTAGAAAATAGGCAAAAATGTGATATTTTGCCTATTCTCTACGTATTTCGAGCCTATTCTGCCGGTTGTGGAGCAGGCTGTTCTGCTGGCTTCTGAGGAGCCGGCTGCGCCTGTTTTTCGGCAGGATTAGGCTGCTGTGTCAACTTTTTGTCAGTCTGCTGGGCATGAGAATTCTGCTCATGATTGCCCTTCGGAGCATTGCTCTGCTCGTTGTTGCCCTTTGGAGCATTGTTCTGCTCATGATTGCCCTTCGGAGCATTGCTCTGCTCGTTATTTCCCTTCTGGGCATTCTGCTCGTTATTTCCCTTTGGACCGTTGTTCTGCTTGTTTCCTCCCTTTGGAGGGAATGGCGAAGGAACGTTCTTCTTAGGGATGGCGAAGCGAACTTTCTCGCTCTCATCGCGCTTCTCGTGGAAGAGCTTAGGCAGAGGGTTCTGGGTAGCCTCGTCGCTGGTTTCACGGCAGCGGAAGGTTTCGAGCACCGTGAAGACGGCATTGCGGAACGAGAGTGCATCTGCCTCGTCGAATCCTGTCAGGTCGTAGCGAGGAGTGCTGTTGGCTTCTGCATGGATGATAGGAAGTCCGGCTGTATAGAGCACACCATCTGTAATTTCGATGGAGTTGAAAGGCACGGCTACCTGGTCATGGAACATCGCCATGACGCCATCAAACTCGTTGTAGTACTCGCGGCTGAAGAAATCTTCTGCAGGGTAAGGACCGAATGCCTGGATGCCCTGGTCGGCGAGCGTGTTGATGGCTGGGATGATGATGTTGCGCTCCTCGGTGCCGCTGCTCTGGTCTTCGTTGATGCTTGGGTTGAGGGCGAGCACGGCGATGCGTGGGTTGGTGATGAGGAAGTCGCGCTTCAGGGTCTGCCAGAGCAGGGTAGTCTTCTGGATGATTCCCTCTGCGGTGATTGCCTTTGGTACCTGTGTCATTGGAATTCTTCCGGTGATGGATGCAAAGCGCAGGTTATTGCCGAGGAGGAGGGTCAGGGCATGGTTGCCATCGCCCAGACAGGTTTCGATATAGTCTTTGTGATCCTGGAAGGTGTAGCCCTCTATCTTGATATTCTGGTTGCTTACCGGAGCCGTGACGAGCACATCGTAGAGACCGTCGCGATAGTCGGTCATGGCACGGTCGAGTGCCTTGACTGCTGCTGCTCCTGATTCCGGAGTAGGCATACCCATATCCACCTTCACTTCCTCTTCTACGGCAGCGAGGAGGTTGATTCTTCCATCCTCAGCATCTTCAGCTTTCTGGATGATGGAGAACTGGGCTGGCAGGTTCATCGCCTTGCGATAGTAGGCTGCCACTTTTGGCGAGCCGTAGATGATAGGGGTGCAATACTCCAGCATCTCCGGTTCGTTGAATGCCTTAAAAATGAGTTCATATCCGATACCGTTGGTATCGCCGTGGGTGATAGCCACTTTGATTCTTCTATTGTCCATGAAATTTTATTTTATAGTAGAAATCGCAGCTTCGAGCTGCTTGATTAATATTTTCTTTTTCATTTCGGGTGCATAGACGAAGCCGATGATGTAGAGGTTATGAATGCGATGCATTATGTAAGGTCCTCCCATGGCATCTCCTTTCATCTCCCAGAGTCCTCTTTCTGAGAGATGAGGAATCACCATATACATGCTGTCGGTTTCGCCCGGCATATTGGTTCGGAGAATGCTATCAATCAAAGACTTGTCATTTACATGAAAAGCATTTGATTTCTTCATTCTTCGTTCTTCACTCTTCATTTTTCCTGCTCTTCGTTCTTCACTCTTCATTTTAAACACGAGCAGGTTCTGCATGCCCGAACTGGCGTTGTTCGAGATCCAGATGAAGTCTTTCGCCTTTTTGCTGGCGTTCATCGCTGCCGGAATCTTCATGTCGATTCCGAACATCTTTTTGATTTCGTCCTGCATCTCCCTGTTTTGTTTGCTGGGGTTGCCGGAGATGATATCTGCCAGATGTTTCAGTTCCACTTCATCCACGATTTGGCGGAGTTTCTCGCCATTGAGCCTTTCCCGCAACTGCTGTGCCGATCGGGCGGTTATGCGAATGATATTCTGTGGTGCTGCATTCTCGTCGTGGTGAAGTGTAACGGAGAAATCCCGCTCTCCGATATTCTTTTCTCCGAAATCCCGCTCTCCGATATTCACGATGATTCGGGTTCTGACGAGCAGATAGTTCCCCCGCGTCTTGCCCTTTTTTACCTGAATCAGTCGGCAGAGTGGTTCGGGTTGGGGCAGTCCTGTCACATCCTCCGTCAGCATCTTGGTCACGATGCTGTCGGTATCTCCCTCAAGCACCACCTCGTAAGGCATTCCCGTGCTTTTGGGCAGTTTCCCATTTCGCCCTCCTGTGCTGCAGCTTGCCAGGAAGAGTAACAGGAGGCAGCCAGCAAGAAGAGTCTTTAAAGATTCTCTAACCATTTCTTTCCTGGTTTTGTATAAAGCCAAGCCAGAAAGCTGAGAGCTATGATGAGACTTATCGTCATTGTAAATGTAAATAGATCCATAATCTTATTTAAATCCATCAAGCTATTTCTGACCAGGTTTTGTGTATAACCATCCCAATATGCATAATGAGATGATGCAACTCGTAACCATTGTAAATGTAAACATGTCCATATTCCCCCTCCTTTCTTATCCCTTTCCATGCTTCTGCTCTTCATCCTCGTGCTGTCGGATTTCTCCAATCTTCTTCGAGGTGCTGAGCAAGCCGCAGGCGGCGTAGATGTCCTGGCCGCGGCTGGCACGGATGGTGGTGAAAACACCATGCTGGGTGAGGTAATCACGGAACTGCTCCATCTTCTCGTCGTTCACACCCTGCAACGGGATGTCGGGAATCTGATGGAAGCGGATGAGATTGAAACGGCAATCCAGACCCTTCACCAGTTTGATGATGGCCTTGGCATGCTGCATGCTGTCGTTCACGCCCTTGAACACGATGTACTCGAAACTCAGGCGGCGCTGATGAGAGAAATCGTAGTTCTTCAGCAGCTCCACCACCTGCTCGATACCCATGCCCCTTTCGGCAGGCATCAGTTCGGCACGCTCCGATGGAATCGGGTCGTGCATCGAAATCGCTACATGGCACTCGCTCTCTTCAAGGAATCGCTTCAGCTTGTTCTTCACGCCCACAGAACTTACCGTGATGCGCTTCGGACTCCACGCCCAACCGTAATCAGCGGTGAGAATCTCGGTGGCACGAAGCACATTGTCGAGATTATCCATCGGCTCGCCCTGTCCCATGAACACGATGTTGGTGAGCTTATCTACCTCTGGCAGCGAGTAAATCTGGTTCAGGATGTCACCGGCAGGCAAACTTCCCTCGAATCCCTGCTTTCCGGTCTGGCAGAAGAGGCAGTTCATCTTGCAGCCCACCTGCGAAGAGACGCAGAGCGTGGCGCGGTCCTTATCAGGAATATACACCGTTTCCACGAACTTTCCGCTTCGGGTAGGGAAGAGATACTTGATGGTTCCATCCACAGAATGTTGTGCGTCAGAATATTCTGCGCATCCTATTTCGTATTCGGCAGCGAGTTTCGCACGGTTGGCCTTCGAGATGTTGGTCATCTCATCAATGCTCTTCACATGCTGCTCATAGAGCCACTTCGCCATCTGTCCGCCGGTGAAGGCAGGCATGCCGAGATCCTTAGCCACCTGCTTCAATTCGGCAAGTGTAAGGCCCAAAAGATATTTTTTTTCATTATTCATACTGCAAAGATAGTGTTTTTTGCCGAAAAAGTGTTATCTTTGCCACATATTTTAAGATAATAAGTTGAAATAAAGATAAAAATCATGGTTTCGAGCCCCTAAAAGGGGCGAAAAACAGAAAATAAGTAATAAAGAAATGAGAGAAAAAATAGACCTTTTCTTGCCATGTGAAGACCTGGAGGTGGCCCAAGAAGCACTCGGAGAACTTCATGACAACAAGACTGTTCAGCATATCAACCTGATGGTGAGTGCCGATTTCGCTGCCCATCACCAGGTGCCAGACGGCTGTACCTTCGTGGTTATCGACCGACTGGAGAGTAGCAACACCGTGGAGAGCATCGCCGAAAATGCTGATGCCGACTTCGTGATGATCTGCACCAAGACCACCCCTATCAGATGGGGTCTCTATGCCTTGGAGCGTTTCCTGCGCACGGCGGATGATACCGCGGCGGTGATGGTTTACTCCGACCACTATTCGTTGGTGAAGGATGATGCATCTTCAGAAAAAGCATCTTCTGAAGCGGATGCATCTGATTCAGGAAAAGCATCTGGTAAATTGGAAAAGCATCCTGTGATTGATTATCAGCAGGGTAGTTTGCGAGATGACTTCGATTTCGGAAGCCTCTGGCTCGTCAAGGCGCAGGCGCTGCGCAACTATATCGCCCAGCAGGATAGACAGGAATATCAGTTTGCCGGTCTCTACGACCTGCGTCTCTATCTGAGCCGTGTGGGAGAGATTTTCCATCTGAATGAGTTCCTCTATACCGAGAACGAACTGGATAACAGAAAGAGCGGCGAAAAGCAGTTTGACTATGTGAACCCTAGAAACCGTGAGGTGCAGATTGAGATGGAAAAGGCTTGTACACAGCATCTTAACAAGGTGGGTGCCCTGGTGGATACCAGCTACTACCGTCTGCCTGATTTCGACGAACAGGAGTTTGAATACGAGGCTTCGGTGGTGATTCCGGTGTTTAACAGAGAGAAGACCATCGCCGATGCCGTGAAGAGTGCCCTGGCGCAGAAAACGGATTTCAAGTTTAACGTGATTGTGGTAAACAATCATTCTACAGATAAAACCGGAGAGATTCTTGATGAAATAGCAGATGACCGCTTGATTCAGATAGTTCCTGATAGAAAGGACTTGGGTATCGGCGGCTGCTGGAATGTAGCCATCAACAGCGACTATTGCGGAAAATTCGCCGTGCAGTTGGATAGCGACGACCTGTATTCATCTCCTGAAACCCTTCAGAAGATAGTGGATGCCTTCTACGAGCAGAAGGCGGCGATGATGATTGGCGCCTATCGCATGTGCGATTTCGACCTGAATACCCTGCCTCCGGGACTCATCGACCACAAGGAATGGACCGAGGATAACGGTTGCAACAACGCCTTGCGTATCAATGGCTTGGGAGCGCCACGCGCCTTCTTTACCCCGTTGGTAAGACAGATGCAGTTCCCTAACACCTGCTATGGTGAGGACTATGCCCTGGGACTGGCTTTCTCTCGCCGTTATCGCATTGGCAGAATCTACGACGAGCTGTATCTCTGCCGTCGCTGGGGAGGCAATTCGGATGCCGCCCTGAGCATCGACAGGGTGAATGCCAACAATCTCTATAAAGACCGTCTGCGCACCATGGAACTGATGGCCCGCAAGCAGATGATGCAGGGCAAGGCGGATATCATGGAAGACAGCAGCATCTCCAGATTCTTCAACCGACAGTTGGAGAAATGGGCTGATGCCCGCCATCGCTTCCGCGACCTGAAGCATGTGGAAACCCGTCAGCTCTCGGAGTTAATCAAGCTGCAGTGGAACCCTGCCCGCATCGTGAGCACGGGAGCCAAGATAGACAGGAAGACCCTGGGTGAGCGCCCTTGCTTCCTCTGCGACCGCAACCGTCCAAAGGAGCAGATGTCGCAGCAGATAGATGAAAACTTCCATCTGCTGGTGAATCCGTTCCCAATCCTTCCGGTGCATTTCACCATTCCGGCCCGCAAGCATCAGTATCAGGCCATCTATCAGAACTATGGCGAGATGCATCGCTTCCTCTCGCTTCATAGCGAACTGATGGTGTTCTATAACGGTCCGAAGTGCGGTGCCTCTGCCCCGGATCATCTTCATTTCCAGGCAGGTACGAGCGGCATCCTGCCGTTGCAGGCCAACTGGCAGCGCCTTTCGCGCAATCTTACCGACGTCATCTCTCTGAACGATGAAGAGAAGATAGCCGTGGTTCACGACTTCGTGGTTCCTGCCTTCGTCATCATCTCGAAGAGTGGGGAGAGCGACGAGATGCTCTTCCACCGTCTTTACAGAGCCATGCCGCTGCGTGGTGGAGAGACCGAGCCGATGATGAACATCGTGGCTTGGAGAAAGGGCGATGAATTCATCTCGGTGGTGATTCCGAGAGAGAAGCACCGTCCGGAGGCTTACTTTGCCGATGGCGATGCCCAACTGATGGTTTCGCCGGGTGCCCTGGATATGTCGGGACTCATCATCACCCCAAGAGAGGAGGATTTCAGAAAACTGACAGATGAGCGTGCCGAGGCGCTGCTGCAGGAATGCGGTGTGAGCCAGGAGAAGATGAACAGTATCGTGAGCAAACTGAAGGCGGCAAAGGAGGCAGAAGATTCCATTCTGGCTACATCTACCCTATATAATGAGGAGGAACCAGAGGTTACCGTGGGCATCGTGAGTGCCCAGAAGGTGCATTTCTCGCTGAACAAGCCTTATCTGGCTAAGGGCGAAATCGTGATTGGCGAGCAGGAGGTGGAGTTTTTCGAGGGAGGCATCATGTGGAACGGCAATCTTTACAGTAAGCTCACCTTCCATCCGCAGAGCGACGATGCCTCGTTCTCTATCAGCGACGTAACCATCGGCGTGAACTTCCATTGGGAGCGCAAGGAGACGCAGACCTTCCTGGGTGCCCTTCGCTTCGTGGTGGAATCGGATAAGATTTATGCCATCAACGAACTGCCAGTGGAGCGCTATCTGGAGAGTGTAATCAGCAGTGAGATGAGTGCCACATCGAGCCTAGAACTGCTGAAGGCACATGCCGTGATTTCGCGTTCGTGGCTGCTGGCGCAGATGCAGAAGCGCAGGGAGGTGGCTGAGAGCGGCAACAATTTCTTCTCGTTCACCAAGAAGGAGGATACGCTGATTCGCTGGTACGACCGTGAGGACCACACCCTCTTTGACGTGTGCGCCGATGACCACTGCCAGCGCTACCAGGGCATCACGAAGGAAACCTCGCCACATGTTGCCGAGGCTATCAGACTGACCCGTGGCCAGGTGTTGCTGGATGGCGGCGAGATTTGCGATGCAAGATTCTCGAAATGCTGCGGCGGAGTAACTGAGGAATTCCAATACTGCTGGGAGAATACGCCGAAGAACTATCTCACGGCAGTGAGGGATATCGCCTTGGGAATATCGGGAACAGAAAATGCTCCTCTTCCTAATCTTACCAATGAGGATGAGGCAGAGAAGTGGATCCGCTTCAATCCGCCTGCTTTCTGCAACACGCAGGATAAGAAGATCCTCTCTGAGGTATTGAACGATTACGACCAGGAGACCGTGGATTTCTATCGCTGGAAGGTGACCCTGACCCAGGAGAAACTGCAGCAGCTCATCGCCGACAAGCTGAAGATGGACTTCGGTGCCATCCTCGACATGAAGGCGGTGGAAAGAGGAACGAGCGGCCGCATCAGCAAACTGCAGATTATCGGAACCGAGAAGACTTTCACCATCGGTAAGGAACTGGAAATCCGCCGTGCCCTGAGCGATTCTCATCTTCTGAGCTCTGCCTTCGTGGTAGATAAATATGATGCAGATGAAAACGGTGTTCCGCAGCGCTTCGAACTGATTGGCGCCGGATGGGGACACGGAGTAGGACTCTGCCAGATTGGTGCTGCCGTGATGGGCGAGGAGGGTTATCTCTATGATGCCATCCTGCTGCACTACTATCAGGGAGCAGAAATCAAGAAACTCTATCAATAACAAGAAACTCTATCAATAATTTGAATGTAGAATGTGGGGTGTTAAAAGGGGCTACGCTTCTTTTAACACCTGATGTTCTGAACCTAATATTGAAAATGAAATGGTAACAAAGAAAAATAGTCGGAATCCATGGGCTTGGATTCCGACACTCTATTTTGCAGAAGGACTGCCCAACGTCATTGTGACCGCCCTCTCTGTGGTGATGTATATGCAGTTGGGCCTCACTGATGCAGAGGTGGGTCTCTATACCGGATGGCTCGCCCTGCCTTGGGTAATCAAGCCCCTGTGGAGCCCGTTCATCGACCTGCTGAAGACCAAGCGCTGGTGGGTGCTCACCATGCAGGCGCTCATCGGAGCCGCCCTTGCCGGCATCGCCTTCTCGCTGCCTACTGCCTTCTGGTTCCAGGCAACGATGTGCTTCTTCTTCCTCATCGCCTTCTGCAGTGCCACCCACGATATTTCGGCGGATGGTTTTTATATGATAGAATTGGATGAGCATACGCAGACTAAGTTTGTGGGACTGCGAAACACGTTCTATCGCCTAGCCATCATCTTTGTGAATGGATTCCTGGTGATGCTGGCAGGTGTGCTCCAGGTAATGTTCCGCAACCAGATACGCTTCTCATGGGCACTTATCTTCTACGGATTGGCGGGTATCTTCATCGGACTGTGGCTCTATCATAGCCGGTTTATGCCGCGCCCTAAGGAGGATGTGCAGACGGATAGAACGGTGGGCGAAGTGGCGCACGAACTGAGGAACATGTTCCGCACCTTCTTCGTGAAGTTCAGGGTGGGGGAAACCATCTGCGTGATGCTCTTCCTGCTGCTCTATCGCTTCCCGGAAGCACTCTTGAATATGATGACCAAGACCTTCGTCCTTCGTCCTAATTCGCAGGGCGGACTGGGCTTGTCGCCGCAGGAATATGGTTTTGCCAATGGCACGGTGGGACTGATAGGCTTGCTGCTGGGTGGTATCATCGGCGGTATTCTGGTGAGCCGCGACGGTATGAAGAAATGGCTTTGGCCGATGGTTTGCGCCATCACCCTGCCGGATGTGGTTTACATCTATCTGAGCTATTCGCTGAACAGCGATATTATCGTGGTATCGAGCTGTCTTTTCGTAGAGCAGTTTGGTTATGGTCTGGGCTTCACGGTTCTTACCCTTTATATGCTGTTCTATAGTCAGGGCAAGTTCAAGACCTCGCATTATTCCATCTGCACGGGCATCTCCTATCTGGGATTGATGCTGCCAGGCATGGTATCGGGCTATCTGAAAGATATGGTAGGCTATCGCTTGTTCTTCATCATTGTAATGGCCTGCTGCGCCATCACTTTCCTGGTTACTGCCTTCCTGAAAATAGATCCGGAGTTCGGAAAGAAGGAGAAGGATATCAAGGAGGAAATAGAAGAGGAAGAAATGGAAGTGATAGAATAATATTCCTATAGAAGATAGAATCTATCTCTATATGAAGATAGAAATTGTTTTCTATATATAAATAGGTGAAAATCTGAAAAAAGGTCGTTGGGTATCGTCCCAACGACGTAACTACTCAGCACCCCTATGGGCATGAGTAATCGTCTTACTGTTGTACTACAGCAAGAATTGCATTGAATTTCGAATTTCCGTTCTTCATAGCAGTTTCAGCGATGGAGTGCAGCTTGGCAAAATCATCGGCACCGCTGTCTGTTCGGAAGCAACCACTGACTTTCTGTTTTATCTTGATTTTCCTAACTCCCCGCTCACTGGCATTGTTATCGTATGGCACACTTGGATTGGAGAGAAAGGTGAACAGGTAGTCTTTGACCTTAAGGATACCTCTCTTGAATTTTTCAAACTCGTTATCTAAATGGGTGAGGCTTTCACCCAAGAGGTTCTTCATCTTAGTCTTCAGTACCTTTATCTTTC